>Ga0209935_1001812_pt1 | contig 30378 bp, 42 predicted proteins | sample ThiBio_1000_plan_2_FD_183958 | JGI IMG/M metagenome (GOLD analysis project Ga0209935, IMG submission 183958) | Wastewater bioreactor microbial communities from Cape Town, South Africa - Thiocy_cont_1000_plan (SPAdes) | ecosystem: Engineered > Bioreactor > Thiocyanate-remediating >...
CCACCGTGCAATCCACCACCGCCTCCCTCACCACCGACACGAGCGACGTCTTCCTCGAGACCGAGGCCGGTCTGCTCGAGATTCTCGCCCAGAACGGCGTCACGGTCTCGGCCACCGGCGCCACCTCGCGTGCCGGAGCCGTCGCCCGTAACTCGGGTGGCATCGAGATCATCGCCCCGAACCGCATCTCGTTCACTTCGGGTCTGGCTTTCTCCATCACTTCGAGCGCCGAGACCCGCATCTCGGCCGCCACCTCGGCGCAATGGTACACGCCAGCCACGGCTACCTTCTCGGCCGGTACTGGCGTCATCATTGGAGCCTCGGGACGTACGGCGGATGACTTTAGCGGCTCGTTCGGAGTCAACATTCAGTCCGATGGCAACCTCAACGTTAACTCTCAGGATATTACCATGGAGTCTGGTGGTGGTCAAGTGATTCTTAGTGCAGTGGAAAAGTATGTCTAAGCGAACACTCTACAGTGTGAGAGAGAGAGAGAGAGACAGAGCGCGCGAGACGTAGACCTTTGGTACTAACTCTCTCTTCCTGCTTAGGTTGAACGTTGGAGCTGCCACGACCACGAACGTGTACCTCTTTGCTACCGACACGATCGATATCGAGTCGTCGTACGAGGCCGCCAACTTTGCGCCATTCGTCTTGGTGCCCGGTATTCAGTTCGACTCGAACGTTCTCACCATGTCGGCCGACAACCGTGACATCACGGCGGACTCGTACGACGTGAGCTTCTCAGGTGGTATTGTTTCGGTCACCTCCGAGTCGGCTGGTGCTGGCACCTTTGGCCTGACCTCGAGCCAAGGCACTGCTTCGCTGGTCGGTGGCACGATCACGGTCACGTCTAAGGAGGAGATGAGCTTCACCGCTGCCACGACCGCGACCTTCAGCTCGGCGGGTGTCGTCAGCCTCGTTGCCGAGGATGCCTTCTACGCCAAGGGTAACACCGTGACCTTTACCAGCGCCAACGGTCCCATCACCATCAATGCCAACGGTGGCGTGACGCTCCGAGCTACGGGAGCCTTTGTCGACTTCCAGGATGATACGCTCATCAACGACTCGGCGCGGCCTGGTCTCGCTCTCACGCAGACGCTGCGCTTGCCTGACGTCGGTTACCAAGCCTCACGCAACAACGAGTCACCCGAGACGCACTATTTGCCGTTCGTCGAGAACGAGCAACCTGGCTGCATCGAGCGCCAGCTTGCCATCGATGACATTTCATTGGCGCTGTGCGTGTGCGATCGCAACAAGTGGCGTTGCATTAATCAGTCGTAAGCTCTCTCTCTCTCTCTCTCTCTCTCTCTCTCTCTCTGTGTGTGTGTGGATCAAGCTGCCGGTAGCTTCGAACTCGCCTCCTTTCTCTCCTCCTCTTCTCTCGAATGCCACAACTTTGCGTGTTGTCAGTCTTCTTGTACTATTGCATTTCACACGTGAACACCTCGCTAGCGTCATAAAGCTAGTGCTGCTTCTTACCGGACTGAGCAAAGTGGAGGAGTGTCAAACGTGTTGTGTATTTATTGGTGGCAAGTTGTAGTGAAGGAGTTGATAGAGATGGACAGTGTGAGAGCGCGTTCACCACGCATAGATAGAAATCAGCCACCAACGTAAGGTTGTAGATTGATAGATATGGATAGATATGAATATGGATAGACAGACAGAACAAGGCGCAGCGAGAGCGGGCCGGTGGCTCGCTGCTTATCTTACTGCTGCCTGATCGAAACATACTGCGTTCCGGTCCAAAAGACTTGCGGCTGTGCCGGCTGATGCATGATGTAGCCCAAGCCGCCTTCCTCCTCTTGACCGCTCACGAACGCTTGGTTCATCTCGGTGCCCGTGTCGGCCGAGCGGCGACGGCGCATCGCGAGCACCATGAGCAGCACGCCTCCGAGCATCACAACGGCCGTCACGCAACCCAGAACGATGGCGACGATCGTGCCAGCACCCATACCGGACGACGATGACGAGGGCTTGGGCTTGACGGGCGCCGCGTACACCGAGAGATCGATGAGAACATTGCTGTTGCTCTTCTCGTCGTTGTTCTCGTCTTCGAGGCTGGCGTCCACCACGTCCTCCTCCTCCTCCTGCTCATCGCCGCTTTGTTCCGCAGGCAACGGAACTGGCACGGCAGGAACTGGCACAGTGGGGACCGGTGCAGCCGGCACTGGCTCGGCAGGAACGGGCTCAGCAGGAACGGGCTCCTGAGGAACGGGCTCGGCGGGCATGGGCTCCTGAGGAACGGGCTCGGGAGCTGCGAGCTGCGCAAACGCGACGCGAGCTCCAGGAATGCCCAAGTAGGTGTCTCGGAGCGCCTTGTCGTGTTGCTCCACCATGGCGATGAGCGTCGCACCGGCGGACGATTGGAAGACGGTGTTCGGCGTGAACAACTCGAAGCTCACGACCACCTTACCCAAGTTGCGCTGCTCGTACTGCGAGATGACGCGTACGAAGGATGCCGGCAGATTGAGGCTGCTGCTCACTTGGGCGACAAAGAGGCTCTCGTCCAGTGGGTGGAAAGGAAGGCCCGACGAGAACGGTACGTGTGCGACCATGATGTCGGGCACCGGCTTGGGAATCGGCTGCTGCGTCGCGTCCTCTTCCTCCTCTTCAACCGGCTGTGGAGGTACGGGCTCCTCTTCAACCGGGGGTGCTTCCACTAGAGAAATGAGAGAGAGAGAGAGAGAAATGAGAGAGAAAGGGTTAGGTGCTGATGCAGCTAGTGCGACGTATGACTGGTAAATCGCATGTGCACGACGTACCGATTCCACAAAGGAGTGCTACCACGAGGCCCTCGTGAGCCTCGATGTTCTCAGTGTTGGCAGGGCATGGCGGCAGCGAGACCGACGAAAGTCCATTGCTCTCCCAGCTCGTGTGTACTCGGCAGCCTGGTGGAATAGACGAGTGCATGATGAATTAGAGCGTGCATCAGAGTATATGGCAGCGAGACAGCATGTGCGCACCAGCACGCTTGAAGGTGACGCCCGTAATCACTTCGTTCGGGCGGCAGTGGCCACCGACACGCTCAAAGTCGGCGTGCGACGCCAACGGCGCACCGATGCCAGCCTCGTGCCACGAGAACGTCGCTCGATCAGCATTCACTGTGCAGTTCGCGCGATGGAAATACGACGAGTGCGCAACGGTGAGTGGACAACAATGGCGGCGTGGTGATCACGGCGGCGGCGGCGGCGTGCGTACGTACCCAGCTTGGCGCACTTGAGCTCGAGCATAAGGCCCTCAGTGAAGTCTGAAGGAGTCGAGCAAACGTTCCTGGTCTTGACCTCCTGGGTCCAAGTGGCATCGATGCCACAGCCGCCTCGCTGAGAGAGAGAGAGAGAGTTCATGACGCAACGGTGAGTGAGAATCAATCAAGCCAACCTGTATGATCCAGGAGAGAGAGAGAGAGAGACGTACGACAAATCGAGCTCCAGTAGCCACGTATCCACGAGGGCACTTGGCGCCAAGGCGCGAGAAGCTAGTGTGGTCGACGAGCGGAGCACCGACACCAGTGGCGACCCAGCGGTAGTCGTTCAATGCCGCAGCTGTGGTGATGGCATACACACGCGCGCACGTGGAACGAGGGTGTATGTGTCATTGCGGAGCTCAAGGCAAGAGAGAGAGGCAGCACCACTCGCGACGTACGTGCATCTTGGCAATCGAGCTCGAGGTACAAGCCCTCGTTCTGCTCGAGCGAGTGCTCGCTTGCGTCGCACTTGGCGGCAATCTCGCCCTGCTCCCAGCTGGCGAGACGTTGGCAGCCACCACTGCATCGTGCAAGAGCGCCGCGCATCAGGGAGAGGCGGAGATGCACGCACATTTGGGACATTGACATTGAGGCGTACGCACCGAGTGAAGCGGAGGCCTGCCATGAACTTGTTCTCGGGGCAAACACCACCGACACGCTCGAAATCGCTGTGGCTACGTAGTGGCGCACCGACGCCACTCTGGTGCCATTGGAACGAGGGTGCTGGAGCGTGGCACGGCGCGAGCGAGCACAACCACACACGCCATGGTGCGCGTGAGCGAGCAAGCGCAACAGCAACAGCAACACATTGCGCACGAACGGCTCGCCGTTGGCGTACCTGCCAACGAACTGAAGGCCAGTGCCACCAGTACGAGGACCACGCAAAGATATTGGCGCATGTTGGAGGCGTGCGCCGAGTCTGGCAGGACAGTACGTGCCACGAGAGAAACGCAAAGAACCAAGAGAGCGAGAGCGAGAGCGAGAGAGATGATGCGCGGATGGAGAGAGAGCGACAGAGGGAACGAAGCCCCTATGCCGCCTCTGAGGCCGAGCTCTCTACTCCGCGCAGAAAAAGCGAAAAATCCTAGCCCGTACCCCAGAGACTCACTCCCGTACCCCGGGCTCTGGCTCTCTCTACTGTGATATCGGATTGATGGCTTGGCGGAGGAACGTAGCGGCACCGTAACTCCACAATCTTCTCACGTGGGCACTCGCCGTTCGCTGAGGGCATCGGGCGGGCGCAACAACAGCAACAACAGCAACGACGCGACACACAACTCCGTCGGAGCAGCGAACGGAAAAAGCAACAGCACGAACGAGTACAAAAGGCCTCGCTCACTCACTCACTCGCCTCTTCATCTCAACACCTCTCTTCTTCTACTCCCTCATCCTCATCCTCATCATGGGTTGCTGCGTTTCAGTTCCTCAAAGCCAACTTGCCATGGTCCAGAAGTTCGGCCGCCACAGCCGCATCTTGAACCCGGGCCTCACATTCTTGAATCCCTGCTGCGGCGAGTGCGTCGCTGGAAGTATCTCGCTGCGCATCCAGCAGCTGGACGTCAAGTGCGACACCAAGACTCGGTACGGCAGGAAGCCCAACCTCGTTCCTCCCGTCGCTCGCATATCTGCGTCTAACATGCGTTCGTTCGTTCGTTCATTCATTCCTTCTCTCTCTCTCTCTGTGTGTGTGGGCGTATTTGCAGCGACAACGTGTTCGTCAAGATTGTCGTTTCTGTGCAGTACCAAGTGATCGTCGACCAGGTGTACGATGCATTCTACAAGCTGACCAACGTCCACCAGCAGATCACCGCCTACGTATTCGATGGTACGTCATCGTCGTCTTTGTCGCGGGGTGGTGGTGATAGTGTCACTCTCGCTCACACCGTCGTCGTGCTCCTCCCTCCCTCCAGTGGTTCGCTCGACTGTGCCCAAGATCAAGCTCGACGATGTGTTCGAGACCAAGGAGGAGATTGCTCTCGCCGTCAAGGAGGAGCTCACCAAGTCGATGCATGACTTTGGTTACACGATTCTGCAGGCGCTCATTACGGATATCGATCCCGACCCAAAGGTCAAGGAAGGTTCGTCTCTTGGCTCGAGCCCAGCCACCAACCGCACGCAGAGCAACCTCGATGGCTGACACACACCTACATTTATTGATACGCCACTCCAGCCATGAACCAAATCAACGCGGCGCAGCGCATGCGTGTCGCTGCCACCGACAAGGCCGAGGCCGAGAAGATCCTCGTGGTCAAGGCGGCTGAGGCCGATGCCGAGAGCAAGTACCTTTCGGGTGTCGGTATCGCGCGCCAGCGAAAGGCCATCATCGAAGGCCTGCGCGAGAGTGTCGTGCTGTTCTCGGATCAAGTGCCTGATACGCGACCCAAGGACGTGATGGACATTGTCCTCATGACCCAATACGTACGTCGACATGCCACTACAGCAGCACGAGGAAGCAGGATGAGGAACCAAGCGCTCATTGTGTTGCGTGCGTGTGTGTGTGCCGTTGTACAGTTTGATACTCTCAAGGACATTGGCGCCCATTCGCGTGCGTCGACGGTCTTCGTTCCGCACTCGCCATCCATGATGAACACCTACGCCAACGACGTCAAGCGTGGCTTCGTGCAAGGCAAGGTGGCTGAGATCACCTCCGAGTAAGGAGCACGAGCGCGCGTCTTGACCGTGCCTCACGCCTCACGCCTCACACCTCACAGCTCCATTCATCCACTCGCTATGGACTTGCGCTTGATATATTTCGTTTCATCCATCCATCCATCCATTCATTCATACATACAGTATAGCCCGAATTACGTTGTAGTATTCGGAGTGTTGCGTAGTATTCGCTTCTCTCTGGCTTTTTGTGGTTTATGTAGATCATCTTCATCATATCCTATCAACAACAACAACAAGTATACAATTATCGATAGTAACCTACAATCGATCGCAAACCCTAACTATTGTTTTGTTGTGCCGTCGCATGCGATTCGGTGCCGGGCGTCATGTGCAGCGCGAGATGCACCAGCTCAGCGCCATCGACAAAGCCTGGCGTACGGCCGAACTCTCGGAAGCCCAGCCGGCGCCAGAAGCTGTCCTGCTTGCGTGCTTCCGTGCTCAAGAGCTCGACCGTCGCAACCGAGCAGCCACGAGAGCGAGCGTACTCGAGTGCGAGTTGCACCAATCGGCTGCCGATGCCTCTGCCGCGATACGGCTCGTCGACGGCCACACAGCGCAGCATCACGCCTCCCCAGAACGATACGGCCGTGACAGCAGCCACGCGAACCGTTGGCTGCTCGCCGGCAGTGCGTTGTGCCGCCGCGGGCACCCGCGCCTCGAACGCAAAGTCAAAGTCCTGCTCGTCGAGTCCGAGCGTCTCTTGTGCGTGCGAGGCAAACACCTCCGTCAGGAACGTGTCGATCGCCGACTGCTCCACGGGCTCGATCGTAAAGTCCGGTGGCTCCGACGCCTGTGAGTGCTGCAGCTGCAAGAGTCGCTCCGCGTCGCCTGCTTCGTCGATGCCGAGAGGCAACGAGAAGAACGCCGCCGACATGCCGTGCGCCCAGCCCGCAAGCGCCGCGTCCTGATGGAAGCCGAGCTTCGGATAGTACTCGAGGCCTTGAAAGTCGAAGGTCGCCAGGTGCAGCACGCCCGGCCGCTCGGTGGCGCTCGTGGCCGTGCGCACGCGCTCCACCACGCTCCGAAGCAGAGCGCGCCCGACGCCGCGAGTGCGACGCCAATCCGACCGCACGCCGATCGCCAGCACATACAGACCGCCGTACGAGGTCGACGCCACGATACCGCCAACCACCTCGCCGGTGGTGCGCGAACGAGCGGCCAGCGAGTACCACACCTCAGCCTTGGCCTTGGGCAGCGACTCGTCGAGAGCCTCCCATTCGCGTTGGTCCGCCACCAAGTGGAACGAGAGGCCGTCGATCGAAGAAGCTCCGGAGCTGGCGAGAGCGCACATTGTGAGGCGGGGCGGGGCGGGGCGAGGATCATGCGGGCATCAGCGTGAGGGTTGTTGCGTCTTGTAGTGGCGCGCACCTGAGAACAATCTGAGGATCTTCCAGATGCTCGGGCCGAGGGTTGGTATCGTTCACTCGCCCTCACATCAACATCGTGATGACGAACAACGAGATGATGATACACGATGAAAGGGAAGCAATGACACCACACGGGCGAGCAGGTACCTCCGACCACAAAGCTCGTGGATCACTAGCTCATGGTGGAACCCCTCGTATCTGCTCCAGGAATCCGTCTGCAGCGCGCCTCATCGCTCGAGTGCGCGCCCGACAGAAAGAACCATCGAACGAATCGCGAATCGAATCGATCGGCAAGAGAGCGCGAGGGAGGGAGAGAGGCGCGCACCATATGATCTATCCATATTCGCCAAGCGATCTCGGATTTTAGCCACCACACACGCGCTCTCGCTCAGTTGGATTTGCTGGCGTGAGAGAGCGGGAGGAGGAGAGCTTCGGTTGAGGCCGGTAGGCCGCCTGCCTGTGCCTGTGTGCGTGTTACTTTCCTTTCGGTTTTGTTGCCGCCCACTCGAATGGCTCGCGCGCTCTCGATGATCTCCGCTTCTTCATATTACTCCTGCTGCTGCTGCTGCGCTCTCTCGCCCTTCCAACTGTGTTAGATAGTTCGCGCGAAAGCCCTCTCTCCCTGTCGCTGTCTCTCTCCAGCCATCAAAGACAATCAGCAGCGCGTCGATCTCGCTAACTCTCTCAAGCTCTCTCGCGTTCGTTGGGGCCACTGCGGCCGCTTGAGCCTTCTCATGCGTCGTCGAGGTTCTGCCAACTCGATCGCCTCGTTGGCCTTGCATCCGCTATGGCTCAAAGCTGTACGTCTCGTTACTCGCCTAACGCCCTTGTCCTTGTGTCCTTGTCGTCGCGCGTACCGCCGTGTGCTTACGGCGTGCAACGCACAACACGCAACGCGCGCACGCACACACACAGATACTCGAGGAGCCGACCTGCATCGTACTGCGCTCGCTCACACCGCTACTTCATCGTGAGAACGTCGCCGAATCGCTCGCAACCTACATTACGTTCATGAGCAAGAGCTCGGCTGATCTGCCGCTGTTGCAAGCCATCATTCGTGCTGAGATCGCACACACCAGTACGCGCGCACTGTCGATGATAGTTGCGTCCGCGTTCGGCCTGATATCGCTGACGAACTATCATCTCACTACCACCACAACCACCACAACCACCACAACCACCACCATATCGATATCGGCGATGAACGCGTTTGCGACGTGCCATGACAGAGAATGCTTTCTCGTTGTTTCGAGAGACCACGGCACTATCGTTGTTGCTTTCGACCTACTGCCATGCGGTCGGAAAGCAGTGGTACTGCAGCGTGCTCCGAACGCCGATGCTGCCGCTCGAGCGAGGAGCCATCAGTTCCTTCACGCCACAGGTATCCTGCCGCTGCCGCTGCCGCCGCTGATGCCGCCGAGCCGCACGCTCATCATCCCTGCGTACCACTCTACGATGATACCAGGCGGTCGTCGACCTGGCTACTGTCTTTGCGCAGGCCTTGCAGACGCACATCGACTCCGTGCCGCAGGTCATCAAGACCATCGGAGAGTTGATCGTTCTCGCATCGGACGCCAAGTTCCCCAACAATCGGTACGACGCGCGACGCTGACGACGTGGACCATGGCCGTCGCGCGCTCGCATGTGTCGCAGCCTCTGACGTGCGTGTGGTTGGTATTGCTCCTCTCCTCCTCCTCGCGCGCCTCGCCGCCACTGCCACCACTACGACTCCTCTGTAGCTACACATCGCTCGGCGGCTTCTTCTTTTTGCGCTTCTTTTGCCCGCTGATCGCATCGCCACAACGATATGGCATCATCTCGAGTTCGATTGGTATGGCTCACTCACACACAAAGAGTCTCTCTCACTCACTCACTCTCACTCTCGATTCGAATTGAGCCAACTCTATCCGACTATTCTAACCAACACTACGAGTTCCGCCATGTACTTGCTCTTCGTTCGTTCTTCCTGTCTCGTAGAGTTGCCCATCGCCACTTCACGCCTGCTGACCAGTATCAGCAAACTGTTTCTCATGGGTGGCGTCGGTGGTCGCTTCGATGCTCCGACACCTGGTCATGAGGCGAGTGGTGCAGACACGCCGCCCATCGGTGCCTCTCTCGATAGCAGTACCACGAGCGCCGGCGAGACCACCAAGGAGAATGGCACCGAGGAGGACACGACTGCAACGTCGCTTGGCACCAGCGTCGGCACGCAAGCCACCACCGACATGGCATGCAGCATGGGCGACATGGGAACTTCTCTGGGTGCCAGTCAAGGTGAGACAGTCGGCGCCTCTTTGTCGCCCGACGACGACGACACCGACGACGACGAGTATGACGAGGAGGCTGATGACGACGAGGATGAGGACGACGAATTGCTGCGACTACTCTTGCTACCAGGCATCGTAGCATCGGGCGCAGAGGCGCTTGGTAGCGCTGCTGCTGCTGCCGCCGCCGCCGCCGCCGCCAATGCCACTGCTACCATCACTGCCACGACCTGCACCTCTGTCGAAAGCACCGCCACCACAGCCACCACCGTCTCGACCTCCAACGACGCCGCCAGCGAGTGCTTGAGCGATGGCGACGACGACGACGACGACGACACCGACGACGAGTACGATGAGGAGTTTGCGATCGAAGAGGAGCGCTTGCAAGAAGTGTCATTGGCCGCCCTGCAAAAGATGGCCGCCGGTACCGTGGGTCGTACGGTCAGCTGTCAGGCCCCGACCGCCCATCGTACTCGCAGCCTCGCCACCACCGAGTCCGATACCGCCCTGCCACCTCTCAATCTACCTCCTCCATCGCCAACCACGAGACCTCGCTCGGCTTCCGATAGTCCGCGACCGGAGGACGCCATCCCGCCTGGAACTCCACGAGCACATACACCCGTGACGCCACGTATCGCCGGTCATCACCATCATCATCCCCACCACCACCACCACCAGCATTCGGCACGCGGCTCGAATACCGTTAGCCCGCGTCTAGCTGGCTTGGGTGTGACGCCGCGCACTCTCGGTCACGCACTTGGAGGTCATTCTCGTATCCGCCGCAACACCGAGGCTCCGCTCACTCAAAATGAGCAATTCAACGATTGGCTCGAAATGTCCGAGCCTGCCATTCTCACGTTACTCGATCAGCTCCTGGTATGCTCCTCTCTCTCTCTCTCTCTCTCTCTCTCTCTCTCTCTCTCTCGCTCGCTCGCTCGCTCTCGTTTGCGACATACTCACAAAAATCGTTCTCATCGATGACAGCAAACAAATACCAACGCTACGAACGACCGACGGCGCGTTTCTGTATCCGGCTCGAATGACGAACCACGAGGACCCCTCGCCAAACGACCATTCTTTGTACATGTACGATCAATCTCAGCGCCGCTCCACAAAATATAGAGTGCCTCACTTCTGTACCAGTCCGCTAATCGCCACGACTCCCGTTGATGCACACAGATCGATTCGCAATCGTTCTCGGTCTCGGTCTCCACCACCACTACGGCCGCGGCACTGGTTGAAATGGTGATGCGTTTGCTAACACCGCGAGGCGCCTCACCAGCCGAGATGGCCAAGGTCAAGGAGCTCTACAGCGGCCGATACGTGATTCTCGTCAATACGCTTGACCGCGAGCGAACCATCTTGCATGATGAGGACCTCGTGTGGGATGGCAGCATCGAGACACGATTCCATATCGATCTGCTGCCGCTAACTGCCGAGGAGGCTGCCGAGTGGTACGCGATCCGTCGCGAGAAGGAGACCATCCACTCGATCGTACGCGTCAAGGTGCAAGACTTTGGGGCGCAGGCGGTGTCGGTAACGTCGCACATGACATGCCTCGAGTGCATCGAGTTGGTGCTGAGATCGATTTGCCAAGACAAGCTCGGTACGCGCCTACCACCAATGGTGGCAGTATTCCTCGCCACGCCGCTCGACTCACTCGTGTGACTATCGTAGGCTCGGTCACTCCAGAGCACCTGACAACGATCAAAGCAACTTACGGCAAGTATTGGTTGTTTGTCGAGAGTGCCAATCGACTGCTTTTACCCAACGAACTCGCTGTATGTCAATCGAACGATCGATCGATTCCTCTCACTCGAGGTGGACGATGAAGTTCTAACTGATTGCGTGCTCTCTCTCTCTCTCTCTCTCTCTCTCTCTTCCGCTACTGCTGGTTGGCACAGTTGCTCTTTAAACCTGGAAGCTCCATTCCTCTTGGATTGTCGTTTCAAGAAATGTCCGAGTTCACCGAGCGCAAGATCTCGCGCCTGCTAGTGCGCAGTGAGAATGCTCTATCCAAAACCAAAGGCATCATTCGCATCGAGATGCAGGACTGCGAGATTGCTGGCACGTTCCGTACGCTGACCGTGCTGCAATCCTCGACGCCGTTCGAGATCATGCAGCTGCTGCTCCAGAAGATTCTCAAGGAGCGGCGCTCGGCCGACAGCCTCGCGTTCCACCGTGCCACCATGGTCGAGTTCGCTGGGCATTGGCTCTTCTACTCGAATTCCGAAGGCACCGACGCCGGAGGAGGAGGAGGAAGAGGAGCAGGCGGAGGCAGTGGGGCGCTGCCACTCTCGGGCACGACTGCGACGGCCGTGGCGATCGCAGCACATAACGACCGCAGGCGATCGACTCGAAGCATCAGCAAGAGCAAGCTCGTTCTTAAGCAACGCTGGGTGGCTCTCGGCGATACGGTGTGGGACGGAACAGTCGAGCCCGAGCTGACGCTCCGACGACCGGACGCCGACGAGCACGCCGAGATCGCCGCGCACATTGCGCAGTTCCTCGAGAAGAACCGCCAGGAGCTCTCGCACACCGACGTCGAGCTCTCGCGCAAGGCATACGCCTTCTCGTTCGGCTACCTCGAGCCACAGGAGCAGGCGGCACACACGACCGCCGCAGCGGTGCTCTACCAATGCCTCTACTCGCAGCAGGGAGACATTCTGCGCATCGCCGACGACATCATCAAGGACATGCCGCCCAGCGACAAGGCGCTCGCCGAGAAAGCCATCGCCGCCTTCTCGAACCTCATGCAGGAGATTGGTGACATTAGCGGCACGTTGGCCACGAGACTCTCCACCACCAAGCGCAAGAGCGACTCAGGAAGCTCGATGGGTGCGCGAATCGTCAAGCACCTGCGACGAAAGGCCAGTGGCTCGGGCTTGGCGTAGGGAGGGACGCAATCGATTCCATTCGATTGTGCTATTTATTTGAATCTGCAACCACACTATCTATCTATCTATCTATCTACCTATCTATCGATCGATCGATATCAATAACTATCTGTCTGTCTATCTATCATTGTACCTACTACTATAAATATTGACTCACCCATTCAATCCAGCGTGCGGAGGAAGAATCCATCCCTCGATCAGGCTTGATTCAGTGAAGTGTCGAGATATCATTCGATTCGTGTCCTTCTTGCTGCTGCTGCCTCTCACGCTGCGTCGGATAACAGATTGGTCGCAATAGTATCACATCCCTATGTCGCTGCCGTGTCCCGTATGCGCCGGGCGCGCCTACATGCCCGAGAGCTTTCAGTTCGAAGGCCTACTGATCCACAAGCGCTGCTTCCAATGCCGCACGTGTCGCTGCACTCTGCGTCTCAACAACGCCTTCCGTCGTAACGAGCAGCTGTACTGCAAGAACCACCTGCCGTCACCGCCAAGCACTGGAACGAACTCTCCGTCGCCGGCGCGCGGTGCTGCTAGCTACACGAGGTCATCGACTCCGCAGCCCGAGGCATCTCCATCGCCTGTACGAAGACCAGCAACACCAACACCAACACCACCAGCAACGCCTGTTCCTGGACCGCCACTACCTCCTCGGATTGCATCGTCATCGTGGCTGAACCGCGGTACTGCAGCCGCTTCGACTTCGGAACCGAGCTGTACTACCACTACTACTACAACCACCAGCACGAGCGCCACCTCCAGGACCCACACCCAGCACCAGGACGAACTCGCGCACCTACGCGCCGAGGTCTCGTTGCTACGATCGCAATGTGTCTCGCTACGTGCAGAGCTCGAGCAAGCGCACGCCGAGCTCGCCGTCGCACTGCACGAGAGCCAGTTCAAGGTCGACCGAGAGACGCACCGCACTGCTCGTCCGCTATGCATCGTATGCGAGGCTGCCGACGTCGAGGTGGCGCTGCTGCCGTGTGGACACTACCTCATGTGCCAGGCGTGCGCCAACATGGTGCTCAACAGCAACCGGCTCTGTCCAATCGACAGGAAACCAATCGCTTCGACGGTGTTCATCTTTGAGAGCTAGAGCGAGCGGCCTGGTTGCACATTGCCGACGGCCAAGTGCGGGAGAGGCAGTTCGATTGAACCATGCTCGGGGCCGCTAGCTGGCTGGCCGGCTCGATTGTTGCCGTCGATAGATGGTGTATGATATCAAGTTACTTGTAATGTATGACTGTACGACGATCACATTCGAGTGCACGAGTCATCGAGGGCCGCGTAGACGCCACTCTGCGTAGCAGCAGGGGGGAGTTGCAGCGTTGATGGGCTGCGAGCAGCATCACTGCAGCAGCTCGGAGTGCAACTGGCTGCCGCAGCTGGAGCAGAACTTGCCAGTGGCTCGGGCATTGCACGACGGGCACACGAGCCTGACTTGATCGTTGACCGTATCGAGCTTGGGAGCAGCTGTTCGAGTACATTCATTGACGGGTCAGCGCGAGAGGCCGAGGCCGAGCGAGCGCGTCGTCTAAACATACCAACGGCACGCGCAATGTGCATCGAGTCCATGCCAACGGCAGGAGCGGCACTCGAAGCTCCGCGCACTTGGTCATTCACAGTATCAAGCTTGGGAGCAGCTACGGTCATCCCATTAGTCCAGACATTTTAGTCCAATCCAATCGATCATAGGAGCGATCTCGCGAGCGAGCGCTAACGGCACGAAGCGACTCGATTCGAGTCGATTCGAGTCGATTCGATGATACAACGAGCTCGACGTACCCATGGCAGTCTCGACCGCGAGCGCCGACGTATCGAAGGTCGGCTTGCAATGGTCGGGGTTCGAGAAGCCACGCACGGGGCAGTGGTTGGCGCACCAGACCTTGCCGTCGCAGAACTTGTACGACGTCAGCGTCAGCTGCCAGCCGCAGCCCTCGTTCTGGCACTTGAAGCAGCGCTTGTGGAAGACGATCTCCTTGCCCGGAGGACCGACGCGGTGACCTTCGAGTTGGTAGCAGGTCTTGGTGCAGATGGTGCACTTACCTACGCATCATCGAGTGGCGCGAGATTCGAGATTCGAGATTCGATTGAGAGAGAGAGAGAGTGAGACAGAGATATCGCCGAATGCAGATTGATTGAGGGATGTAGAGAATCAAGAGGTGAGTGATTGTTTGGATGGGTTAGGGTTGGATGGGGATGGGGCTTGATCATATACCCAAGGATGCCATGTTGCGGATAACAGCACGCGAGAGCGAGGAGTGTGAGCAGCAGCGGTGGAAGAGGCAACTGATATCGATCGCTCAAGATCGATCGCTCTGTCGATCCTCTGGATCTCTATCTTTCTTCCTCGAAACCACAAGCACGCGAGAGCTCAGTTGCTTGCTCGCTCGCTCTCACACGCACCTCTCCCTCTCACTCCACACACTTTCTATCTCTCTCTTTGCGTGTGTGCGAGAGGCTCTATCCCTCTCTTACATCAACACAAGCGAGCGTGCGAGAGAGCCTGCTTCTGGTGCTCTCACTTTGAACGACAAAACCACCAACCGCATCAAAGCAGCGACATCATGAGCGACAACCTTGCAGGCGCCCAACCCGATTGGCAATGGTGGCAAATCGCGGCCGTGGTCGTCGGTGGTGTAGCGACCATGGCGGTCGTCGGTTACTTGGCATCGGGTGGCAAGTCTAGCCAGGAGCTACGCTCCGAGCATCACAAGCGCGCACAGAAGGGCCATGGCGTACGTCGGACGATACAACTCGCTCGCTCTCGCTTATCGAGACGCTCGCTGACCTCGCTAACCTCGATGAACTAGCGCGAGATGGGCGAGGAGCATCCTCGACACGTACCTCGAGCGCCACCCAAGAAGGAGGCGTCTCACTTGCAGCAGTTGCTCGAGAAGGGCTCCAAGGAGCGCGATACCAACCCGCGTCGTGCGATCGAGACCTACCAGGAGGCGCTCGCGTACATCCTCAAGGAGGTACGTCTGCTCCAAACGAGACCAGACCATAGTGTGCCTCGTATTGATGGATTGTATCGTAGACCAATGACCCGTCGCACTTGTTCGTGGGAGTGGTCGAGCAATCGCTCGCCAAGTGCTATCTCTCGCTCGAAAAGTATGCCGTCGCCAAGAAGAAGCTCCAAAAGTACGCGACCACGACGATGACGACGAGGCCGAGCTCGTATCAGAGGATCGCGCTCGATACTGACTACTGTGCGTGTAGGTCGATCAAGATCTTGCAGACCAACAACGTCTCGGCCGAGACTATCATGGAGTTCCGCTGCCAACTCGCTCTCGTACGTCTCGAGCCCTCGCCCTCTCTCGAGCCCTCTCTCCCTCTCGCTGTCGGTTGCTTCTCACAGCTCTTGCGCGATGCGGTATTACGCGTAGGCCCACATCTTCTTGCGAGAGTTCGCTCAGGCTGAGGAGATCGTCAACGCAGCGATCGAGATGGCCAGCGACTCGGCCCATCCCAACCAAGTGCTCGATGCGCAAGCTCAAGGTGCGTGTAGGCGTGTGCGTGGATGACGCCTTATTCTCGTTCTCACTCTTGCTGCATCCCTAGATATCCTGGGACAGCTGCGCAGGCGACAGGGCCGCTACCGCGAGGCCGAGAAGGCCATCCGCAGGGCCATGTCGTTCTGGATAAACGAGTTTGGCAGCACGGATCCGACGTCGATCGAGACGCGTCAGCGCTTGATCGACATTCTGTTACTGCGCGGTCGCGCGGCGCTCGCCGTCAAGGAGGCCAACACCTTCATGGACGACGTGCGCCAGTCGCTGTCCGAGTCGCGTCCCGAGCTGCAGAAGCAGGTGCTGTGCACGCTGCTCACCAACCTCGGCATCCAGTTCGTCGAGTTGGGCAGCCCCAGCCACGGCGAGGAGTTCTTGTTGCAAGCACAAAGCACGCACCCAGATGTACGTGTGCCACGCTGCGAGGAGACAGCTAGCAACTAGCTCAATCACTCACTCACACTCTCTCATTGGTGGAACCTGCAGAACAAGAACGCACAGCTGATTTGCAACTGGCACTTGGCGTGCATCTACACGGTTCGTGGCGAGACCGAGCGCGCCAAGGAGATGATCGACCACCTGCTGTCGACGCCTCTCGACAAGCTCGTGATCGCCAGCATCGTGTCGCAGTACTTTTCCTCGCGCCACGACACGGGCCTCGTGGCGTACGTCGACCCCGAGACGCAAGCGTGCATGCTCAAGTTCCGCATCACGCTGCGCGCACTCGAGCACGTCTATCCGCTCGAGAGCTTCGAGGCGTCGCTGCACGAGTCCAACGCCGGCGACGACAAGGACGACGAAGAGCACCTCCAGCCGCGCGTGTCGGTCATTGACGACATTGACGACGACACACCGGGAGCAGTCATCGCCTCGTCGCCGCCGTCGTCGTCGTCGTCGTCGTCGTCGACCATCAACACTGACCGCCTGCCGTCGAGCTTCTACTTGGTGGCGACCTTCAACGGCCCCGAGGACACGCTGGTGCCTGACGTGACGCTGCAGGTCGATCGCAGGTCGAACTTTGGCGAGCTCTTCCTCGAGTCCGAGCTCTTCGAGGCCATCCCGCCTGGTGTCTACGCGATCACCGCCACGGCGTACACGGACGAGAGCTGCGAGCACAAGATCACCGAGCACAAGCAATACTTTCCGTGGAAGATTACGCCTGGATCGCAGGAGTTCATTGAGTTGGCACGCGTGAGCCAGATTCGCAGGCAGGAGGAAGCCGACGATCTGCGCGTGCTCAACGAGTAAGCGATACATGCGCGCGCTCGCTCGCTCTCTCTCTCTTAACCTCACAGCCTCACCGTCTACCCTCACCTTTGGCCAACATCCTCAGCAATTCTTGTTGTTGTTGTTGGTGTTTGTTGACTTTGCAGCTCAGCGCCAGTAGATAGCACCAAAGTAATAATACATACATATGCCGACCACAACATGAGATTGTGGATTCGTTCGAACGTACTACTCGCGTACTCGTATCAGCTCTCGCAGTACGATAGTGGCATACGAGCCAGGTGGCAACTGGAAGCAAACCTGCACTGCGGTACGGCGCTGCTGTTCTCCAGGAGATTCAGAATCACTCGGCAGGCTGCGGTAACCATCGCCGTGGTGCGAGTTCTGGTTCGCCGACTCGAGAACCCGGCGTTCGGCTTGATTGAGGCTCGTGTCGAGGAAGAGCGGCTCGTTCGGCTGCGAGTACTGAACGACCGAGTGCGACAGCGAGCTTGGCTGAACCACGAGCTTGCGATAGCCGCCTACGAGGCGCATCTCGGTGAATCGCTCGAGAAGCTCGAGTGAGAGGCCGAGATCGCTGAGCGCCGTCTCGTACAGCGCACGATCGACACCCGGAGCGCTGGGATACAGGAGAGGAGATCGATCGCTCGCGGCAGCTTTCGCGGCACCGATCGGAGGCAGTGGCAGCACGACATCCTGCACCTGGTAACGCTGCGCCTCGTCGTCGGTCTCGATGCGACGCACGGCACTCGCGTGCTCGCTGTCTCCGGAAACGAGGTCTCCCACCACGACGCGGAAGCCAAGGGTCGCGATGCGCTGCGAGGCAACGGCGTTCCACACCTGACTCTGCACCGAAGCGAGCATGATGTTGAGCGAGTTCCACGGCAGGCCATGGAGAACGGCTTGTTTCCACAAGGTCGGGGAGTGGATGGTCGCGTCGTCGAGAACCGACGCAGCATTCGGCGCCTTCTTGCGCAGGAACTGCAGGAGATTGCGCAAGGTCCTTGAGGCACTGCGCGGCAGAGCTTGTACCGTGGTTCGCAGGTTGCCACTCTGCCAGAAGGCTCTCAACACACAATCGACTTCCGATAGACTGGTTGACGTTGATGTTGATGACGCTGCTGTTGATGACGGTTGTTTGTCATCGACCGAGTGTGAGGTCTTTTGGCGTTTCGCAGGCGACTCATCAGCCGACGACGTAGCAGTGGCCTGGTGGTCGGCGGCATGATGGAGGTGAGGATAACGCAGCAACAATCGTATCGCCTCATAGTATTGGCCTCGAAGCACGCAAGCGCCTACCAGATGTCCGCCATCCTCGCGCTTGCCGAAGCGCTGCAGACCAAAGTAGTTGATGATGCCTCGCTCTCGAATGAGGCCGAGTCGTCGCTCGAACTCGGCGCTGATACTCGCCATGCTGCTGCTGCTGCTTTCGGCGTCGCTGGCAACGTCATTTGGCGTCAGTGCTCCCACGTCACGCAAGACGATGTGAAACTCGTTGCCCAGTAGATCGCCGGTTCGAAGTGGCATGGATTGTTGATCGAGGCAGTGGCCGACGCTGACGCCAGCGAGCTGCTTGGCAGCGGCCACCAAGCGCGAAGCATCGATCGAGTTGGCGACCAGCAGCTGCACCGTGAATGCGTGCTTGTCCTTGATTCCGGCATACGAGAGCCTGTGCGACGGGCAGTTCATGATGCCGGCCAACGAATCGGCGACGTCGAGTGTCGAGCGATGAGCTTTGGCGAGCATCAGCCACGTGTACTTGAGCTGCTGCGCAGAGTCTCGCTTGCTGCGCATCGGACCGCCGTGTCCACGGTGCATGGTCAACGAGATGGTCGATGTGCCAGCGGTATCGATGGCATTGTCGTTGGATTGCAGCGTCCGTGATTGAACGTGCGGCCATTGCCGACGAAGTGTGAGATGCAGCTCGGTGCGTTGCTCGGCGCTCAGTGGCGCCGTGATGGTGACAATCGAGCCATCGGGCACGAGTTCGTTGGCGAAGCGCTTCATGGTCATGGCGTTCTCGAGGCCCACGAGCGGTACGAGGTTCCAGAAGCTCGGATCGTGCGAGATCTCGATACACTTGCCCTGATGGTCGGCAAGCGACACGACCGAAGCCAGCGTGTGAGGCAAGGCGCGGTACAGTAGCAGGTACAGCCGACGCCGTGTGTCCTTGTCCGCGATCCAAGACGGCAATCGAACGGGTGGTTGGCGTCGCTGGAGCTCGGCAGCGATCGAGATGTCGTGCGCGGTGGCGCCAGTTGGGAGCGGGAAGGCATGCAGCAGCGTCGCCTCGACCTCGGCGCCAAGCAAGTCGCGCAGCGATAGATCGGCGAGCAGGTGTTGCTCGGTCTGCTGGATCTCATCTGCGTGCTGTCGAATGGCTCGTTTGCGTTGCTGCTCGGCTGGGGCATCGACCGAATCGCGACCGTGGAGGTCCGAGAAGTGCAGCGGATGAGCGGGAGAGATGGGCGCGTTGGCAAGCGGGATCTCTCGCACAATGAAGTCGCTGGCGAGGAGCTTGATCGTGCCGACGTATTGTGGTGGATCCGCAATGACACGCTCGCTGATGAAGAGCTCGCTCTCGAGTACGGTGCTCGAAGAGGAGGAGCGCATCATGCGAGGATGGATGGATGGATGGATGGATGGATGGATGGATGGATGGATGGATGGATGGATGGATGGATGGATGGATGGATGGATGGATGGATGGATGGATGGATGGATGGATGGATGGATGGATGGGAAAGAGAGGAGCGGAACAGCGGCGGCGGCATTTGTTGTTGTTGTTGTTTGGCTTCCGCTGCTCGCTGGCCGTGCTTCTTCCTATTCCTCCGCTGCTGCCGCTGTCGCTGTCGTTGTCGTGGTTGTTGGTGCGTATCATCTCCGCTCCGCTGCCGTACTCGCACAGTCCGCACGCGTGGTGTAGCAACGTTCGCATCGTTGTTGGGTACATAGCAGCTCGCTCGCTCGCTCGCCTCTCTCGCCTCACCGTCCGTTCGAGTCCCCTCCTCTCACTCGCGCGCGCGCTCTCCTCCTCCTCGTCGTCCGTTATTCTTAGGAGAGTGTTCGCGCGGAGATGGCTGCCCGTCTTAGCGAGCTCCCTCCGGCGTACGCCGACCTCGGCAGCGACGAGCAAGAGAACGAGTACGAGACTGAGGTGGCCTTCACCAATGCGCCGCTGTATGACTACGCCGAGTATCCGGGGCTCGACGACGCCGCGACCTCGACCACCACGACGGCGACCGCGACGCCTGCGCCCGATACCACTCCGTCATCGCTCGAGGAGCTCCTGCTGCGTGGCCGTCCGCGCATTTGTGTCGAGTGCCGTGAGGCGATCCAGGTCGGCAAGCTGATGGTGCCCGACGGCACGATGCCCGACAAGAAGACGCGCGCCGAGTCTCGCAAGATGGAGAAGGAGCGCGAGAAGGCCGACAAGGCCGCTGCCAAGGAGGCCGAGCGGCAGGCCAAGGAGGCCGCCAAGCTCGCCAAGAAGCACCCCGAGGCGCACCTGGTGCCGGCGGCCGCCGCCGCCACCTCTGCCGCTCCCAAGTCACCGCGTGGTGTGCCGCCGACCGCGACCCTCACGCCACAGCGAGCGCCCGTGCCCAAGTCGCCGCGTGCTCCGCTCAGCAGCTCGACCGTGACTTCCTCTGCGTCGACCAGCTCGATCGACACCGACTTTGAGCACGACGATGATCACGAGCACGACGACGAGCACGACGACGACACCGAACATGCCGAGCATGCCGAGGGCGGCGAGATGAAGGGCCCCAAGAAGCGCACGTCGGCCAAGGAGAAGCGCGACAAGTTCAAGAAGAAAGTCCGTGGTGCCCTGGTACGCCAGCGACGCGACAAGGAAGCCTCGTGAGTGAGCGATGGGCCAGCGAGCCAGTGAGTGAGCGAGCGAGCGAGTATACCAACGTGTCGTCGTCATGGCACGTGTTGCAGATGACCACCGGCGGAGCAGGCATGGGTACCGTTGCTGGTGCCGTGATCGGTGGCGCCGTCGGAGGTCTGATGTTCGGCCCCGCTGGCCTCGTGGCCGGTGCTGCTGGAGGCGCTGCGCTCGGTGGCGTGACCGGAGGAGCCATGGGAGGCGGTGCGAGCTTCACCGTGTTCTCGGTACGTGTGCGGGCAACATGGTCGCTCGCGGCGCGCGCTTCTCGCTCACGCCCATCGTTGCGTCGCCTAGAAACAAGCCACCAAATGCACGACGTGCAAGGTGCCTTTCAAGAAGCACGAGTTGCATCGCTTGCCGTACCATTGCCGTGGATGCTGGATGTGGTATTGCGACAAGGTACACACACTGCGCGTGCTCTCTCTCTCTCTCTCTCTCTCTCTCCATATGAACGCGCCCACATTGACATTCTCACTCTCGATCTGTTTCGGTGCCGATCGTGGCCGTGCTTGTGCATATGTTAGTGCGTGCCGTACGAGATTGTGCTCGAAGCTCGAGAGGTGATCTTCAATCCGTTCGAACCCGACGAGCAGACGATTGCTGCCATTACGAGCAAGGACCACAAGGCAACCGCCAAGGCCGAGGCCAATTCACACGTGGTCAAGGTCGACGAGTCGACGGCGGCTCTCATGTCGGCCAAGCCCGAGACGGCCAAGGGCGCTGGACAACTGCGCCGCGCCGTACGAGTGCGCGAGGGCCATTGCTCGTGGTGCTACAAGAAGAACATCCACGTGTGCACCGAGCAGTCGTACATTACGCGCAACATCTGGCAATGCCAAGGCTGCTTGCAACGAACGCTCAAGTGCCGCAATCCCACGTGCCAGGACATGGCGCGTGGTCTCGTGGGCTACGACGAGGAGCTCTGCTGGGTGTGCCAACACAAGATTCCCAACTGGGACCATCCGCAAGCAGGCAAGCTTGCACGCGAGGGCCACTGCTCGTGGTGCTTCACCTACACGGTGCACGATCCGATTTGCCACAATATGGCCATCAAGGTGTGTGCGTGAGTGAGCATCATCACATTGCCACATCAACTCTCGTTGATACCAACGAGTGTTGTTTGCTTGTTGTTTGTAGGTTTACAAGTGTCGCAAATGTCGTAATACGACCGTACCTTGCTCCGTGTGCCCTGCCACAGTCGGAGGAGCCATGGCTCGTGATACTGGCTTTGTGTACGTTTGTAGAACGTGTATCGAAGCAAGATCGACACTGACATTGCTCTCTCTCTCTCTCTCTCTCTCTCGTGTGCGCGCGGTTTCAAGATGGAAGGGCAAATGCGCACTTCATACAGGCAGTATCGTTACATGGGATGACGTCGAAGGCAACCAAGCCAAGGCCGAGTATCGCGATCGCTGGTGCTCATGGTGTGTCGAACGCACGACGCACAAGATGATCGGCCCGGCGGGACTCGTCAACCGTAACCAGTCGTTCATTTGCGACAACTGCCACCAACGCACGTTCGAGTGCATGTCGTGCCCCGACGGCATGTGTCTCACGTCGGGCCACCGTTGCCTGCGGTGCAAGGTCGAGGGCCGTGACAAGACCGACAAGGACATCGAGGCGCATGTGATGCACGCGTCCGAGCCCAAGGGAGAGGGTGCCAAGAAGCGCGCTGCCATGGCGGCCACCAAGTCTCCGAGTCCGTCTCCTGCTCCCGGTGGAATCACCCGACCGCCTCGTGCGGCGCCGCCAACGCGGCCAGCACGAGCCGATGCGCCCAACAGGACTCCTAGCAGCAACGCCGCGAGCAGCAGTAGCAGCAACACCTCGGATTACGGCATCGAGGCCATGCTGCCAGCCACCAAGTCCGGCAAGACCTTTGACGAGATCCTCGAACGCAAGGCCGAGATCTACAAGCGCTACTCGAGCCAGCGCGAGATCGATGCCGAGCTTCGTCGCGACTCGGAGTATCGCCTCAACGCCACCAAGGCTGGCTACCTGCGTCCGTTCCTGTTGTTGATCTCGATGGAGCCGCAGATGCGCGTCCTGACGGCCGCCAGTCTCTCGATCGACATTATCCGCCGGCCAGTGTTCGGCGACCCGCACGCCGAGGCGTGGATGATCATCGACCACCCCAAGAAGGGCCTGCGCTTCCGCACGCGTACCACCACCGAGGAGATTGTGACCTCGAGCGTCACGTGGTACAACACCATTCGTCGAGCGATGCGCGCCACCATGAAGGCGACGACCTTTAAGGATACGAGCGGCAAGAACACGTTGGCCGTCGACTTTGCGTTGTTGCCTGCGCTCGAGGTCGAGTTCATCGAGCGATTGTCACATTGGCAGCATTTGTTGGTACGATGACAACAACACAACAACGTGTCGTGTTACATACCACTCACTCACATATGGAAACAAACAGCTTGCCGAGGATGTTGTGACAGCAGCCGAGGAGCTCCTTAAGAACCCCGAGTTCCAACGAGGTCTTGCTCCGTTGGAGGCTGTGGGTCTTGGCACACCGGCAATCAAGCGCCTCGTGGCCGAGATGTTTGCCGAGGGCTTCCAAGGCCGCCAGAACTCGCTGCTGACACAGAATGCCGGGCACAAGTGGAACGAGTTCGACCAAATCGCCGAGGTGTCGGCGATCGATCCGGCGGCCGACAATGCCAAGCTCGCGCAGGACTTTAAGAGCGAGTACAAGGCCGGCATGGGCTCGACCTACCGCCAGAAGGCCGACGTCGTCAACTGGGCGGCCGTCACGCTGCCCGCCGCCTTCATCAAGCTCGCCATCTGGCAGTTCCTCGGTCTGGCGCTCGCGACTTGGCTCGGCCCGCTGGGCTGGGTCGTCGAGTGGGGCCTGAGTCTCGCGCTCGGTGTCGTGCTCGCCGGCTGGCTCGGTGCTCACCTGCTGTACGGCCCGTCGCACGAGGCCATGACGCCGGCCGTCGTGCTCATCACCTTCCAGCGTCTGCTGCTCGGTAGCCGCGGCATCGACATTGCGCAGTTCTACGACGCCAAGGCCGAGAACGAGGTCTTCTCGACCGACGCCACCACCTCGACGCTCAACAGCGCCCCGCCTCCGATCGTCTACGAGGATGAGGACGCCAGCCCGTACTCGGCGCCCAAGTTGCCGACCACCGCGCCGCCGCCGTTGCCGTTCCCGTCCGACACCGCACCGCCACCGCCAAGCTACGGTATGAACGTACCACCCGCATACTCGCCGCCGCCGCCAGCAGGCTACGGCTACACTGGGCCGCCGCCAGCGTACGCCATGCCGCCGCCATACGCAGCGCAGTACGCGACGCCGCCGTACTATGCGCCGCCACCGCCAGGAGCATTCCCCGCTCCGGCAGGCCCACCGGGTGCCGTCCGTCCAGGCATGCCATCAGGAGCACCGCCGCCGTATAGCGCCGTTGCTTCGTCTCCGTCGCCAACCTCTCCCGACAAGTATGGACCCAAGTACTATTAGGTCCGAGCTCCGATGCGAGTATCCATCTTATGTCGTTACTACCTCGCTACTCGCGTCTCGTTAACTACGCCTCTTCTCTCTCTCGCTCTCTCGCACGCCCGCAGCCTCTCTTATTGCGAATACCACTACCACTACCACCACCACCAACCCTCTTCTCAATACAACAACACGAATTGAGAACAGCATTCATTCCTCGGTAGCAAGTAGCTCGAGCGAGTGTCGCGGTGTCGCGGTGTCGGCGGCGGCGTCTTTGGTTGCTCGCTCACTTCCTCGCGATGAAGCGCCGTCCTGCTGCTCTCGACGAGGCCGACTCCAAGACTCACGCATCCTCCAAGAACAACAGGCACTCTGTGGCGTTCGACTACGGCGATGAATGGGCTTACAAGTGGAGCGCCGGTGCGTGTGCTGCCGCTCCAACCACGAGCGTACTCGATGATCCCGGCACACCGCCGAGCTCGTTGTTGAGCAAGTTTGCTCAATACGTATGCTACATCAACTACATCATACCTCATATGCTCGGACCGAAGGTATGCAGTGAGCGAATGATTGCTCGAACCAGACGAGTAACAGCAGCGTACGCGTGCTCGATACCTCGCTCGCTCGATCGCTCGCTCGCTCGATATCTAGTGGGCCAAGAAGCTGCCGGGCATGTACCGCTGGTTCACGCTCGAGTACACGTTCTATCTTGCGTCGTTCTGGGCCATCTCATTGTACTTTATCACGATCGGATTGGAGATTGGCGCAGCTGCCAACGCTGGCGACATCGAACTTCGTCGAGTGGAACGACGTCCGATGGAATGGGTGCACGGCATCTTCCCGACGATGCCTGCTGGCTGGTTCAATGGTCGATTGCAGGTAGGCACATCGATCCAGCCATGTTGAAGAGTGGTCGAGCGAGTCTACGATTGGATTGGATTGGTATTGTTATTGATTGGAGATACGAGCAGGATGTATCGGACTCTCAATGGCGTCAGTTTCGAGGCAACGTCATATCGTACGTGACGTTCCTGCTGCTGTTGACGCTGGCCAGCAAGGCCCTTCGTCAAGGACTCCTGGTATTTCTGCAACCAACAACAACACACACGATACGATACAAGTGTATATGTATCACACAGCGTGGCCTCTAATTCGAAGTATCATTACGCAGGGCAAACGATCAGTGGCTGCTCGCAACCTGTTGAATGCCGTCATGGGCTTCGTGTTCGTGTTTGCGGTGTTTGGAACGTGGTCGTTCTTGATACTGCTCTTGATGCTGATCAACTACTACGTGGTGATTGCACTCGATAAGATGCGCTTCTCTCCAATGGTATGCAGGAGCCTACTCTTGAATTGCATTGGGTTCAATTCATTGCATTGCATTGGCTTGGATTGATGATTGGATTGCATTGGCTTGGATTGATGGCTTGCACTGTATTGATTCTATTCGATGGATGCAGATCTGCTGGGCACTCAACTTCTCGTGGTTGTGGTTGATTGGATACTATCTACCCTCGTCCTACGAAAAGTCCTTTGGCCTCTGGACCACGTATCTGGTATGAGATCGGCTCCCGCTTGATGTCGTTGATTTCGTTCGTTCGTTCGTTCGTGCATTCATTCGAAGGGAATCTCGGATTGCAGGGCTTGGACGTTTATCACGGCTTGGTGTCGGGCTGGGGCCACTTTTACCGCATGTGCACCTTGCGCATGATCTCGTTCGGATTGGATTACTACTGGATGCGAAAGGGAGTTCAGATCAGCGATCGAGCTGTATGTGTCACGGGTTGGCGGGAATGACTGAATGCCTGAGTGACGGTCTCGTGTTTGGTGGTGCAGCATGATAGTGCATCGTTGAAGCGCATCGAACAGAGCCACGATCGATCCGAGTACAATCTACTCGCGTACCTGGCATACAACCTGTATGCGCCGCTGTTCCTCGCCGGCCCGATCCTGTGCTTCAACGACTTTGTGTCGCAGAACAAGGAGCCGGTGCACATCGACATGGCCGACACCGTGTGGTACATCTCGAAGCTGGTGTTCGTGTTCTTTGCGTTCGAGATCTCGTGCCACTACATCTACTTCAACTCGGTGCTCAAGTACTACTGGGAGGTCGCGCCCTCGCACCAGCTGCTGCCGGCCGCTCTGTGGAACCTCGTCACGACCTACTCAAAGTTGTGGCTCGTGTGGCGGTTGGCTCGTGCGGTCGCCATGCTCGACGGCATCGAGACCGACGAGAACATGCCGACCTTTGTGTTCCGCCACTACACCTTCCAGGCCTTTTGGAGGTATGTTGATTGCGAGTAGCGCCGTTAGTGGTGCCTCCATTCATAGATGTCTCTCGATCTCGCTCTGTGCCACACACAGGACGTGGCACATGAGCTTCCACAAGTGGATGCTTCGCTACATGTACATTCCTCTCGGAGGCCGTCGATACAACTTTTTGAACGTCTGGGTGATCTTTACGTTCGTCGGCATCTGGCACGATGTCGCGTGGCGTTGGATCGTGTGGAGTCTGGTGAATTGCTTCTTCTTGCTGATCGAGACCGCCGCCACGACCTTCTTCAACGGACCCAAGATGGAGCGCTTGAATACGAGCTACATCTACTATCATTGGACCAGCATCTGGGCGCCTGCCAACGGCATCCTGATCTGCTTCGCACAGCTGACGCTCGAGACCGCCGTACGTTCACATGAGCTCGTGCCAACTTACGCCATCGCGATCGCGTACTCACACTGCTCAATCTCTCGCCGAGCAATCGCAGTTGGATGGCACGATCATCGGCGCCTTCGAAGGACCGTTCTTGTTCTTGTACAATGTGTTCTTGCGGCCGCCCGATGGCTTGGTGACGCTGTTGACCATGTACGTCTTCTGGTGCCTGCACTCGCTGCAGCTCCAGAACATTCAAGTCGACGAGAAGGTCCGGCCCAATGCTTGGTTCCGATGGTTCTATCCCGTCTGGTAGAGGTGACAATCGATACATACATACAAACATACAAACAAACATGCTATATGCTTCGATGTGTGTCGATACGATTGGTATCAGTGGCAAGAAGTGCTCGCCGCAGGTATCGTGAGTTGTTGGATTGTCGATCGTAGTTGCTTGTTGCTTGGCTGTCGCGCGCATCGTCAGCGTCGTCGTCCTCTTCGTCATTGCTGCTCGCCCGCCATCAACAGCAACATGACGGCGCATCGATCATTAGCAAGCCTCATCGCTGCTACGTTAGTTGTCGTCGTGGCGATCACGCTCTCGGTGTATGTTGCTGGCCATTGACCGCGTCTCGAACAAGCGCACACGCACGTGTACTGATCGTGGAGCGACACACATACATATGATACAGCGCCGCAGAAGCTCCCAACTACTACGTCGTCGAGTTCCACACGACAGTGAAAACAGGCGATGGCATCTTTAGGATCGGTAGGTTCATCTCGCTCGAGATCGAGATCGAGCTCACGCATCGCATGCTTGCGAGCTAACGAGCACGCTTGTGCTTTCGCTCTCTGGCATCGATAGAGGTCTTTCGAGACTGGGCACCCTTGGGCGCTGATCGATTCTACGAGCTGGTCAAGGCCAAGTACTACGATAAGAACGGCTTCTTTCGTATCGTTCGTGGCTTCGTTGTTCAGGTACGTGCTACGCTGTGTGGCAGCAGCAACAGCGAGATAATCGAGTTGCGCCAATCGATCTAGTGGGGCATCAATGGTGTGCCGACCGTGAGTGCTGAATGGAAGGACCGCACGATCGATGATGATCCGAGTATGTCATCAGCCTATCTATCAATCAATCGATCAATCAATCTGGAGGGCTGTTGCTGACACATGATCAGCTGTGCACACGAACGAGATCGGCACGATCGCCTTCGCGTCGAGTGGCCCCAACACGCGAACGACGCAGGTGTTCATCAACCTCGGCAACAACAAAGCGCTCGATCCCAGTATGTGACTCGCGTAGACACTTGTGGAGTGTTGCGTGCCCATGTACTGATGTCTAGAGATGCACACACACGCACACACGAATCCAAGACTTTGCGCCATTCGGACGAGTGATGAGTGGCATGAACATCGTCAAGGCGATCTATGCTGGTTATGCGCAAGAGCCTGATCAAGTACGCGCACGCCTAAGGCTCTCGGCTCGTTGGGTACTGACGCCAGTTGTGTGTGTGTGTAGAGCCAGATCCATCGCAAGGGCAATGCGTATCTCGAGAGCAACTTTCCGAAGCTCGACTACACCAAGGCCGTGCGAGTGACGCAGGAACGAGCTGCCGCTCCTACTCCCGGTGCCAAGGACACTCCGGTCGGCTCGAGCAACTCACACACGCTGGCGATCGTGCTCGGCTCGGTGCTCGGCTCGGTGTTGCTGCTGGTCGCTCTCGCAGCCGCCGTGTGCATCGGCGTGCTGAGCTACCGCAAGTTCAAGGCGCGCTACCTGCAGTCGCGCTTCCAGCCGCCGGATGACGTGACGTTGGCGCCGGCCGACAAGGCGCCGACGCTCGACTTTCTCGATGAAGAAGACGGCGACGGCTCGATCAACGCAACGTAACCGTCCGTCGCTCGCGGGCGTCAAGGTTGGCGCAGCATATACGCGGTATTGGTTGTCTCATGTCCATATCTCCACACACAATACACATCAATCGAGCAACCATAGACCTGTGCGGCAGTGTTGCTTTGTTGGCGCCTTATCAAATCCAATCCATTCTATCTATCTACAAGCATCGAGGAGAACTCATCACGGTGGCACACTAGGAGGCAGGCTTGGTGTTTGATGCAGCAGCTCGCGCAGATATGCTTGCGTTCCTCGTGGCGAGCGCGGCAGGCGTCATGCTGCCGGCCACGCCGATGATGCGAATCTCGGCGGTCGCCTCGTCGAACATGGCCGTGCCGCTGCGACCGAACTCGCGCTGGAACTGCTCGTACTCTTGCTTGGTCGACTGGAGATCGATCGGAACCGTCGTTGGTGGTCGGCGGAGCATTTGGTGATGGTGATGGTGATGATGACGATGACGGGCGGGAGGAGGTGGCGCACGCGAGAGGGCAGCAAACGAATGACGATGCTGGATGCTTGTGCGGTTGCTGTTCTTGACAGCTATCGATCAACGCAAGATAGATATCCTGTTGCAGGATTCGATTGATTCGATTGATTGATAGATTCGATTGATTGATTTGAATGATTGATTGGATTGATTCGTAGCAGCTATCAATATACAACTCGAGCGGTATCGCGACTGCCCTGCTCGCGCTCTCTCTCTCTCTCTCGCCATTCGTCGAGGGGTAATCTACAGTGGAATGATTGATTCGCAGCACATTGGAGATGGGGGCGCCACGCCCATGGTTACGAGCCAAGCAGCAGGACTGGCTCGGCGAGCGAGTCGGCTTGGCGTTGTTGCTCCTCATGACGCGGGCGCTCGGGCTTGAACGTGATTGGCTTCTGGTGGTCCTCACCAGGCAGTTCAATGTCGTCCAGCGGCGGTTGCTGCTGCTGTTGCTGTTGCTCCTTGGATGCTTCAGCAATCGACAGCTCGCCTGTCTGCAACTTGTGCTCGTGAAGAGCCTTGTTCCACGATGCGTCGTTGAAGACCACCGGCAGCACGATGCATGCAATCTCGATCTCGACGCCGTCGTACGTGCCGAAGATGGTGAGCGTGGCTTCGTAGTGGCCGAACTCGGCTCGCGCCAAGGGCTTGGTGACGGAAGCCACCAGCTCGGTGTCGATCGGACAGTCGGAAACGGCGATGGCGCCCGCGTCGTTGCGTGTGCATTGCGAGTCGCTCAAGAAGCCGCAGCACACGTCGTAGGGGCCCTTGTAGTTGACGCGCAGTCCGCTCTCCTGTCGCGATCGACACCGAGCGGATG
>Ga0209935_1001815_pt1:5000-30343 | contig 30343 bp, 31 predicted proteins | sample ThiBio_1000_plan_2_FD_183958 | JGI IMG/M metagenome (GOLD analysis project Ga0209935, IMG submission 183958) | Wastewater bioreactor microbial communities from Cape Town, South Africa - Thiocy_cont_1000_plan (SPAdes) | ecosystem: Engineered > Bioreactor > Thiocyanate-remediating >...
TCGAATAGAAGAGACTCGCGAATCAAAACCACGCTCGTGGGCATTCAGGATCTCGACTCATCGTCGTACCGGCAGAGAGATTGAGCTCCTCGAGCGTGTGGAGGATCGGCGAGAAGCGGATCTCGGCGTACGTGATGCCGTCGGCCACGCAATCCTCGCACAGCTCGTACATGACGCGCGTGAGCGCATACGCCTTCTGCAGCACCGAGTTCGTGATGGCGAAGCCACGCAGGTACTCGACCAACGACGGACATTCCGACGAGACGCAGATCAACTTGCGCAGCTCCTCGAGGTCGTTGGTCGGCAGTGTGACTCGTTGTTCGGTCGCGAGCTCGAGAATCGTCGATGGTCGCACGCTGCCGTCTGCGAGATGGATGCGAGAGAGTTTCGTGTGGTGATCGATGGAAGATTGATGGGATCGAGATAGTGAGTGAGTGGATCGATCGTTTGGTGATTGGTCCATCGATTGGAGGGGTTGGTTGAGCGAACGAGCGTACCGAGATGGAGATGGAGCTCGGCCTTGGGCAGCTGGCGAATGATCTCGAAGCTCAGCAGCTCGTGATGGTCGGAACTAGCGAGGTTCCCCGGATGCGTGATGATCTCCGCCGCCATGATACTCAATCAATCAATCAATCAATCAATCAATCAATCACTCAAATCCACACTTCCTAAGCCGATGATCTCGAAGCCTTGACAAGAGGCGATCGATTAATTGATTGAGCGAGCGAGCGAGGTGCGAAGGGTGTGAGGGAACGAAGCAACAACGACGAGAAACGAATCGCCACACGAGTTTTCTCAGCGCCCGTTCCCTATTCTACCACCATTTCACGAGCAAGCAATCGAATTTTCCTCCATTCCCGCGGTTTTTGAGTACCTCAAGCTCCTCCACTACGAAACCCCTACTCCACCACAAAACCGCCAATCGCATTCTCTCTCCACCACACGCAACCACCATGAGCGACCACTCGTGGACCGACGACGATCTCGACGCCGGCTCGCGCTCGTCCGAGGCCTCGTGCCTCTCGGATTCGGTCTACACCATCACGTGGTCCGTGGCACTAGTCGCCGTCGTGGCGCTGCTGCTCGCTGGCACGTTCACGGCCGCGTTCGCCATCGGCTACAACGCCTCCGAGGTCGAGACTCGACGCGCCGACTACCGACCCGACATGCAGGTGCCGCCGTCCGACGTGGCGCTCGCGCTCCGACTCGGCTTCGGCACACGCAAATCCAACGGCGTCCAGACACGTCCCGACGATCGCCATTCGATCGATAGCGATAACAACGTCGCGAATCTCGTGCCACACAAGATCGAGGCTCGTCGAGAGACGCGCGATATCATCGAGTGGCTGCAGGCGCTCGAGGTCACCGCTCGCTCGACCGCTCTCGAACTGCCACCTGCCAACGACCGCCAGTCGCAATCCGCGTCAGGATCGGACTCGTCGGATTCGAAGCCGTACTTTGGTCGTAAGGCCACGCATACCGACGAGACGTTCGACCAGATGTACTGGGAGAGCTGCGTTGCTGATACTCGACCTCTGCGCATGGTACGTGACGCGTTCGATCGCAATCCAATCCAATCCAATCCTGCAAGAGATCGATCAAGGGGGTCCACTGGACCATCAAGGGGTTTCACCATGGGATCTCCAGTGATATCAAATGATTGATTGATGATATCTCACGACGAAATATCTCACAACGAAATATCTCTCGAATGCACAAATATCTAGAACGCTGACAAGTGGTGCTCGCACTTCCTGGCCACCAAGGTACGACCAATAACCGCCCCCCCCCCCTTCACCTCCGGGTCCTAAAATACCACACGTCTCTCACTCATACATCCAATGACACGACGATGATGACGATGCCAATCATCATGACGATGGATGATGATGCAAGAATAGCTGGCGCTCGAACCCATCGTCGCAGTGACACCCGTGATCGGATCGGACTCCAAGGTGCAGGTCGTGCATCTGCGCTTGGCCGACGGAACGCAGGCGATCGTTCGGTTGTTGACGCAACACGAGCGGAACGTCGAGCTCGTGGCCTTGAAGCTCGATCGAGTGCTGGGCTTCTATCGCTCGCCGGTCGTCGTGCAACGTCGTGTGCAGGTCACCGAGCTGCTGATACTCGCTGCTCAGGTGTGTGGATGGCCATGCTCCCCATCCACTTGCACAATGCGTTCGCGGTTCAGTAACCATGTTCGTTTGTGTATTCGTTTGTTCGTGTGTTCGTTTGTGTGTGTAGAGCTTGTCAGTCGAGCAAGTGGATTCACTTCGTACTGCACTGCTGACGATCTCGAACGGCGATGAAGCCGTGCTGCTAGTGCAAGCACTCCCGACCTTTGCGTGGCAGATCGTGCACGAGTACGTCGTGTTCGTTAGCTCGACGAAGGAAGAAGGCTCACGCTATCGTTGTTGGCGTTCGTGATAGACCCTCGGCAAGCTCGATGTGGAGTCTGCGCGCTGCATCGAAACCCTCGCAAGTCACCACGAGCAAACAGCATATCGAGCACCTCAAGCTCGATAGCGACGCTGCCGAGCGCTCGGCGGCTCTCGAAGGCGTGATCGACCTCATGTGGCAGAGCTTCTTGTTCCCTGCGCTCGACGGTCGCTTCCTGTCGGCTCCAGCGCCGGTGCTGCTGCTCGCGACCAACTCGACGGCGCCTGGTCCGAGCGTGTTCCTCGACAACTACCGCGCGCAGTGGGGCGTCGGCAACTCGGTCGGCGGCCCGTGTGTCGAGCCGGCTCAGCAGGCTTGTCGCTTTCCGCGACGTGTGGCGCGACGCATCCTGGCACTCGATGCGGGCCAGCGCGGAGGCGCACACGATGAGCAGCCGCTGCCTATTCGCCTGACGACGCTGGCGAGCAAGGTGGACCTCGAGCCAGTTGGCCTCGTGAGTGTGCTGCTCAACTCGACGCAGAGCTTCGTGCTCGAGGCGCCGTCGTCCAGCAGCGATAGCGACTCGGCATCGCCCAAGCTCGCGGACGCGAGCCTGTCGCTCACGTGCGGCATGACGAACACGATCTCGGCCGTGCTCTCGCAGTGGGCCGATGCGATTCGCACGTGCATCGAGCAGCACGGCGAACGCAGCGTACTCTTCGAGGACCAGTGGGCGCCGACGACCTTTGTTCCGTTCGAGGAGCTGCACCGATACTGGCACACGAGAGACGCTGCCGTGCACCAGGCCGACACGAACCTGCACGCCTCCAAGCTCGCCGAGCTCGTCAACGCGCGAAGCGTGCAAGGAGCGCCGTTGCAGTGTGGGAGCACATAGCGTACTCGCCGAGGGTCGGCGGCGCTACATTCTCTCGAGATAAAGAACAAATATGTATTGTAGAGGCCCGCGTACTGCCAGGCAAGCACCATCATCGTCATCGAGAAAGAGAGAGAGGACGACGGTAGGCCACAGATGATGGGTGGATGGATCAGGCGGTGATAGAGTGGAGTGGAGTGGAGAGGCAGGCACCCTGTGCTCGTCGCGCGAGGGGGTAGAGGACAGACTGACGATTGATGGAGAGAGACGCGGTTCGTTGGTTGGTTGATGATGGTAGGTAGTAGGTTCTCTTGTTCAAAATTGCTGCTCGCTTACTCGGGAGTAGACTCCGAAGGGAACGAGTTTGGCAACAGATTCGACTTCCAGCGCTCAAAGTCCCACGGGTTCTCGAACGAGCCACCGAACTCGGTCTCGAGGTTGTCCTTGTCAAAGTACTCCATCAGAAGGCCATCTGAGCAAGCCGCCGCCAAAGACAGGCAAGTTAGAACGGAATCAGAGATGGAGAGATGGTCTGATTGAGTCGTACCTCGAATCGCCTTCTTCTTCTCAATGAAGTTGACCTTTCGTTGCGTGACCTGGTCAATGAACGGCGTGACGGCGGCCCAGATGGTCTTGAACAACAGCGGCGCCTCGATCAAGAAGCACTTGCCGAGCGACTCGGGATAGTGTGCCTGCATGATCTTGATGATGTCGATCGAGACATCCATCTGCGACTTGAGCTTGCCCGAGTTCTGCACCATCGTCGAGAGCGCGAGTGAGTGAGTGAGTGAGTGAGTGAGAGAGAGAGAGAGAGAGAGAGAGAGAGAGAGAGAGAGAGCGAGGTTGGAACGTACAAAGTCAGCATGCTCAAAGTCGACCAACCACACCGATCGCTCGCAGCCAGTGTGCGGCGTGTCCATTCGGCGCGTGAGCTCCTCGAGCAACCACACCATGTTGCGCACACGCACGTCGTCGTGCGCCGTGTCGTCGATGCGCGTCTTGTAGTACACGACCGGACGGCCGATCTTGTCGCGGCGCTCCGAGATGTACAGCTTGCCGCTGACGATCTCACGCTCGATCTCGGCGAGGCGGATTTGCTGGGGCTTGTACTCGCTGCGCCACTTGAAGGTGCCGGTGATCATCAGCAGCGACTTGGCGACCGTCCACTGGCGAGCACTACGAAATGTCAAGCAACGGAACGGGAGCGGAGCGGAATGACGATTCGAGTCGCAGTGTGAGATATGAAACTTGATGAAGGATGGCGGTGCTGCTCCTCGTAGTGGTGGTGGCGTACCGAAGGAAGCGCAGCAGCGTGGCATCGTTGGCAAAGTCGTGGATCTCTTGCGGGTACGGAGGATCAGCCTGCAAACAGCAGTGAGAACAGTGTTCCGCCCACAAAGCAAAGCGCGTTTGGCGAGACGCGAGATGCGCGCAAGAGAACGAGACGTACAGCAGCAAGGTGCGCATGGACTTGTGTGCGGAAGTCGTCGAGGATCGAGACCTGCTCGGCGGTCAGCGAGGCGATCGGGTCCCAGACGCGTTGGCCGTCGACCTCGCGGAAGATCGGCAGCGGAAGACCCTCGAGCGTGAAGCGCAGAGCAGTCTGCCACTCGACGCGGTCCTGCTCGTTGGCGGCCTCGAACTGGAACGGCTTCTTGGGCGAGACGACGTTGTAGTACACTGGATGATGGGAGAGTGAGCGAGTGAGCGAGTGGGCGAGAGAGAGAGCGAGCGAGAGAGAGCAAGAGAGAGAGAGAGAGACGTGTGACATTGCGAGATGAAGACATACGCGGGTTCTCGTCATCAGGCACACGGAGATCAGCCTTGAGGTTGATGAAGAAGATCAGCTTGTACTGCATCATCACAGAGGGCCGCCAGCCACGTGGGTTGTGTTAGTATCGCGTTATCGCCTCGTCATCGTCAAGAGCAGCGATGATGAGAAATATCTCTCTCTCTCGCCTGTGGTACCTTGCCATCGGCCTGCGGCTCGCAGAGCAAGAGCGCATGCGAGATGAGGAACAAGTAGACGTTCGAGGGCTCCTTGGGCGCCTTGGCGTTGGCCCACTTGGCGGCACCCTCCTTGACGAAGCGCGTCGACTTGTGGATGTCCTAGAGATAACAACGAAGCGACAGCCGGTGAGTGGGTTGCTGCGATAGGGATGGGGGACAGAGAGTAAGGCCTCTCGAACCTTGCACGTCGGCGTAACAAGCGAAAAGATTCGCGCAAGATCGTCAGACATGGCGTGGAGAGCAGCAAGGCAGCAACAACAAGAAGCAAACGAGAGCGACGAGTAGCAGCAGCGAAGGGAGCGAGGGCAGGAGAGGAAGAGCTGGGAGAGAAGCAGAGGGAGAAGGAGAGAGACAGGCGCCTGAGGCACGGAGACCGAAAGACCGAAAGACCGAAAGGGCTCAACGAACACGTGGCTGTAAGGTGCCGCTGCGAGCTCACGCTGCTGTATCGTGCGTGCCCCGGTCGATTCTCGATCAACAACAACACACGTATCAACAACAACACACCTATCATCAACAACACACGTATCAACAACAACACACGTATCATCAACAACACACGTATCAACAACACACGTATCAACAACAACACACGTATCATCAACAACACACCTATCAACAACAACACACCTATCATCAACAACACACGTATCAACAACAACACACGTATCAACAACAACACACGTATCAACAACAACAACACACGTATCATCAACAACACACGTATCAACAACAACACACGTATCATCAACAACACACGTATCAACAACAACACACCTATCAACAACAACACACGTATCAACAACAACACACGTATCAACAACAACACACGTATCAACAACAACACACGTATCAACAACAACACACGTATCAACAACAACACACGTATCAACAACAACACACGTATCAACAACAACACACGTATCAACAACAACACACGTATCAACAACAACACACGTATCAACAACAACACACGTATCATCAACAACACACGTATCAACAACAACACACGTATCAACAACAACACACGTATCATCAACAACACACGTATCAACAACAACACACGTATCAACAACAACACACGTATCAACAACAACAACACACGTATCAACAACAACAACACACGTATCAACAACAACACACGTATCAACAACAACAACACACGTATCAACAACAACACACGTATCAACAACAACACACCTATCAACAACAACACACGTATCATCAACAACACACGTATCAAACGAAGATGATGGCTGGTCGATTGGCGCTGCCTGCTCTTCGGTCAGCCGTTCGATCAAGAAGCAGCAGAACCACGATATCCTCCTGTCGCATCGTCTCGAACCCACCCTCATTCGTGAGTTCACGTCGAGCCCTCCTGAGCATCACCACGGCATCCCATCAACCACACCATGAGCTCCATCACCGACATGTCGCTCGAGCCCCAACACAAACCCAACGCTCCATGTCCTCATCATCCTCACGATCAACGACTGCTTCACCTCCTCCACCATCATCAAGCGACGAAGAACTCGACAATGACGACGATGAAGAAGAGGCAGACAACACTGAACCCGATCCACCGGAACCAGCGCCACCCGCCGACGTCGTGGAGCTCAACTCGATCGGCCAACGATACCTCGAGTGCGGCATGTTGCTCGAGGCCGAGGGCGCCTTCCTATGGGCGCTGGCGCTCCTTCGTAGTTCGTATCCTCGCGTCTCCGGCATCCCGATCGTCGTCGCACCGAACTCTCGCGTCACGGTGGATGACCTGACTCGCGATGCCACCTTCCCACCGTTGTTGGTGCGCCATCCATCAGACGCATTGCATGCCGCCACGCTGCTCTGGTACGATCACCATGATGCTGCTGCTGATGGTGATGCTGCTCGTGTCATCAAGTCATTCTTCGTGTGAACAAGCAAGCTGACGTGCCTATGCGACAGCAACGTGGGATCGGTACTACGACGACGCAACAAGGAACGCATCGCACATCGAGCCTTGGAGCGAGCTCTCGAGCTGCGAGTTCGGGCCGCTCGCTCCAAGCCATCGGAGCTCGTGTGTAATGCTCTCGGTCATTTGGCGTCGCTCTACAAGTCGATCGGCGGCTACAGCACCGCCATCTCGATCCTGCGTGAGGCTCTATTGATCCAGGAGGAGCTCTACGAGCCCGACAACATTCGTTTGGCCGAGACCTTGAACTCGCTCGGCCTCCTCTACGACGCTCGCATTCGTCGCGGTTGGATCAAGGTCGATCCGCTGCTGCCGCTCAAGGCCACCGAACCGCTCGACGACGCGACCAAGATCATCGCCGGCTTCGACGAGCGGTACCCGACGCCGCCCAAGGTGCTCGAGCCGCTGCTCGAGGACGAGCTCGAGCTCATGTTCGAGCACGAGGACGCCGAGCGTGCCGAGTCGTGCTTCAATCAAGCGGTCGCCATCTACTCGCATCGCACGACGCACTCACACTCGCACTCGGACTTTGTGGCGCTCACCGTCGGTCTGCGCAACCTCTCCACCTTTCTGCTGCACCGCAAGCGAGGTGCCGAGGCGCTCCAGTTCCTGCAGCACTTGGAGACGCTGCAGGAGCAAGAGTACGCCTCGAACGGAGACCGTGCCAAGACCTGCGTGTCGCTCTCCAAGGTACACGCACGCACTCACTCATCGTTCGCTCGATCGATCGATCTGATACTCATCTTGCATGCTCGCTTGTGCAGGCCTACGTGCTCGAAGGCGATATTGCTGCAGCACGAGAACAGCTACACCGTGCTGATCAATTCGCTCGTGCTGAGTTTGGAGACGACTCGCAGCCAGTGCTCGAGATTGCCGCCAAGCTGCGTGCTCTCGATCAACATCCTCCTCAACTAGCAACTCCCTCATCCTAGCAAGCGTACCGACCGATCATTCAAATACAAATGCAACAACTCCAGCAACGAGGCGTAGTTGAAACGAACCATGGGCAGGTGTCGCCCGTTTTAGTCGTGGCGCAAGTTAAACAACGAGTGGATAGATAGGAAGGATGCGCGAGGAGAGTAGCGTTGTAATGTGTGGTGCGCAGTGCGTAAGTGAGGTTGAGTGAGTGAGTTCAGTGGTTGGATGTCAATACAAGGAAGGGGTTCATCAAGTGTAGCGCCACTGTGGCAGCAGCTCTCGAACGGCGCGCCACGCTCGCTTGCGCTGCGCTCGCTTGCGCTCTTAGTGCGGTGGAGTCTGCGGCGACATGGCCTTGAGGCGATCGACAATCTCGTGGAACTCTGGGCGAATGTTGGGATTGTCGTCCCAGCACTGCACCATCAACTCGACGAATCGAGGATCGGGGCTGCCCTCGGGGATCGGCGGACGCAACGGCGGCTTCTGGTACGCCACCTGACCGATGAGGGCCATGGCATCGATGCCCGGATACGGCGGTGAGCGAGCCAACACTTCCCACAACACAATGCCGTAGCTGCATCATCAAACCAACCAATCGATCAGTAACCGTTGCTCTCGCTCTCGTTCAGCCAAGGGATCGAACGCCACTAACCTGAAGACATCGGCCTTCTCGGTGCAACCCTCACCGCGGAGGATCTCGGGAGCGGTCCACGCCGGCGAGCCACATCGAGTGTCGAGCTTCGCGGCCTCCTTGACCTTGGTGAGGCCAAAGTCCGACACCAACGCCTTCCACTCGGATGTGATCAAGATGTTGAGACTCTTGACGTCACGGTGCACGATCGGTGGCGTGCGCGTGTGCAGGTACAAGAAGCCCTTGGCCGAGTCGAGGCAGAACGAGAGCTTCCTCTGCATTTCACAACCAAGAGAATGAGTGAATGAGTGAATGAGTGAATGAGTGAATGAGTGAATGAGTGAATGAGTGAATGAGTGAATGAGTGAATGAGTGAATGATTGAATGAGTGAGCCTCTGAACAAAGTAGGTGGCACGAATCAGAGGCAGCTGACGTACTGCCCAGTCGATCGGGATGGTCTTGTCAGCCAAGACATGGAACAACGATCCATGCTCACAAAAGTCGAGCACGAGACAGAACTCGGGTTCGAAGCACGCGCCCAAGAACGGCACAATGTTCGGATGGCGCAGCTTGCTATCAACACAACCCCGCCAACCAGTGAGTGGCACTCTTCTCTCACTCTCTCGCTCTCTTGTTCGCTTTGAGTGGCAGATGCTTGGAGGAATGTGTACCTGGTGAGCGAGATCTCGTGGCTCAAGGCTTGAATGTCGCTGTCGGACATGTTGACGTTGAGGATCTTCTTGATGGCGACCGTCGTGCCGGCCCACTCGCCCTTCCAGATCTCGCCAAAGCCTCCGGCACCGATCCTGCGATCGAAGCGAAGCTCCTGGTAGCCGATCAAGAAGCCGCTCTTGCCTGCAGTGCCATCTCAACGTGAGTGGCACGAGACACATTCCTTGTCGCATTCTCGCATTCTCGCATTCTCGCAGTCTCGCACGACATGGCACATGAATCGCCTCGTACTCGCTTCCGTGAGGAGACTCTCCTTGTCCTTGGCGGTCTCGGCACTGATGCTGTGGTGTGCCGGAGAGCCAGGAACAGGAGCAGCAACAGCAACGGCAGCGGCCGGAACTGGCGGCGGATAGGCGCCTGGTTGAGCAGGATACCCGACGCCAGGCGGCGGCATGAAGGCGCTCGGCGGCGGATAGTAGCCTGGCGGCGGGGCCGCCGAGTACATGGGCGATGCTCCGGGAGCCACGGGGAATGGAGGCACGAATCCGACCTGTGTCGGTGGCGCTGGGTCGGCGGTCGGCACCAATCGTTTCATGCGTGTGAGAACGGGTGCGAGATGCTCGAGTAGATTGATTCATACTCGAGTAGATTGATTCATACTCGAGTAGATTGATTCATACTCGAGTAGATTGATTCATACTCGAGTAGATTGATTCATACTCGAGTAGATCAATTCATACTCGAGTAGATTGATTCATACTCGAGTAGATCAATTCATACTCGAGTAGATTGATTCATACTCGAGTAGATCAATTCATACTCGAGTACATCAATTCATACTCGAGTAGATCAATTCATACTCGAGTAGATTGATTCATACTCGAGTAGATCAATTCATACTCGAGTAGATCAATTCATACTCGAGTAGATCAATTCATACTCGAGTAGATTGATTCATACTCGAGTAGATCAATTCATACTCGAGTAGATCAATTCATACTCGAGTCGAGGAGCTCTATTGATAGAGTGGCAATGTCGATACGTACCACCAAAGTCGATGGCCTTCAAGCCGATCTGAATCTCGCCTTGCTCGATGTTGGTGAGCTGGTACCAGTTCACGAGCTCACGACCCATCTCGAGGTGATTGACCGCGAGCTCGACCGTGCCCAAGCTATCCTTCTACACGCGAGAACGAGCCGAATCGAGTGATGAGCACCATCGATATCTCGCTCGCGCATTCGTGGTGTGTGGGAGCTGTGTGTGGGTTTGGGGGGCAGCTGTGGCGACGTACGCCGATGAGATCCTTGTCGTACACCTCGAATCGGACACGTTCGCGGTTGGGGTCCTTGAGCGAGAAGGTCACGGTCTCGCCCCACCAAGGATTCAAGTCGCGCTGATATCAACGAATCAAACAATCGATCAATCAATCAATCAATGGATCAATCGTTTGCTCGTACCTTGATGACCTTGGTCTTGAAGTGATTGGACGACAACGAGGTCGATACGACGACATACGGATCACTCGAACCTATCATGTGGTTCAATCACACGACACAATCGATCGAGTGAGATATTGCGATTGTTGATCGATCGAATCGAATCGTATCGTGTACCGTTCGAGTCGCGAATGGCCAACTGGCGGCCTTGAATGACCGAGATCTCAACGTGCGGCATATCGTCAAAAGGCACACTCTCACCGACTCGTTATACTCGTCCAACCAACCAAACAACCACGATACTCTCGCGCGAGAGAAGGAAGGAATGCGCGCTGCGAGGTGCGGAAGAGAGCGATCAGGAAGCGATAAGAATAACGCACACTCACCGAGCAAAATCACTCCCATACACCCGTAGCCTCAGCAACGCTCTCTACACTACAAACCACTCATGAAACCAATAAATCGAAGCCCGAAAAACCACTCGCATAGAGAAAATCCCTCAGCTGCCCCACACACAGACCTCATTCCTCTCCTCGCCTTCTATCGCTCGCACCTCTCGTTCGTTCGTTCGATCGATAGCGAGTGGCTGTTTGCTGTGAATGATGACGATGGCTGCTGGTTCGAGGAGACGATTCATGGGCTGGTACGCTGTGGTACTAGTCGCATTAGTGCTCCTAGGTGTGGTGATAGCCAGCGTTGAGGCCAAGGTACACATACCCTCCCTCCAATCCAACATCGAATCTGACACGTCATCAACTAACTAAACAATCAATAGAGTACCAAGCGCTCTCGAACACCCAAGAAGCAAGAGCCACCGGTCGTCGCTGCCACGACACTACAAGACGCCGAAACCGCCGCGTCAGCAACATCAACATCCTCCAAACCGCAATCCAAGGCAACTGTCGAAGACGTGTCGCAGATGGAGGCCGATCCACAGCAGCACGTCGTGGTCGTCGAGCCGTACGAACCAGTCGACGGCGATGAGAGCCTGCCTGCTGCCAACGCCGAGAACCCGAAGCCGATGACGCCCGAGGAAGTAGTGCGCCTTCGATCTCGACAAAAGGACGGCTGGAAGGTCGATAAGCGCTGGGTGATCGAGTGAGCACAGAGACAGAGAGTGGTCTTCAAGCGCGAGTGTTTATACTACAACGACGACAACAGCAGCAGCAACGACGATGATGATGATGAATGTGACGAGGTCACGTGTTTGGGTAGTGTGGATCTCCTTGGCGCAGACTTGAAGACCAAGCATAGTAATGGGTGGATAGATGAATGGAGAGAACAAGCGATTACGCAATGATACGGAGAGCCGATGGCACGACTGAGCAGTAGATGGTCGAGTACTGTCGAATGCGCTCACCATCGACGCCGAAGCTGCCCTGCTCGCAGCGTGGCTCGAGCTTGAAGGCCGAGACCTTGTGGTACTGGAATGGACCGTCGCGCTCGTTAAAGACCTTGGAGTTGACGAACTTGCCGGTCTCGAGGTCGAGGAACATGGAGATCAGGTCGCCACGCTCGCATTCGCGCACTACAAGGCGAGAGTCCGAGTCAGAGAATCTCGCGTCAGAGATAACTTGTCGAGAGAGAGATAGACGTTGACGTACCAAACAGCAAGTCAATGTTGCCATCAGACAGATGCGCATACGGCGCCATGTTGACATCCGATGAGATCCACGACACGTTGCAGCCGACCGCCAACACAAAGTCTCCCTCGGCATGCACCCAACCCTCTTGATCGAGGTTGAGATCGGGCGTCGAGGCGTCCGGGTACTCGATCTGCGTGCGGTTGCAGATGTTGCACGAATCCGAGCAGAAGCGACGGTAGTTCTCGAAGCTCTCCTCGCTGCCAGGCACGGGCTTGTACGAGATGAAGCCGCGGTAGCGACGGAGGTCGACGAGGCGCACGACGGCACCGACCGTGAAGCGCGCGTTGCCCAAGAAGCGATAGTGCTCGCTCTCAAAGTCCACGTCGCTGATGATGCCCCAGTTGACCGAGAGGAACGAGAAGACCGGCGGCGTCTTCTGGCCCGGATTGGCCGGGTCGTCCTGCACGATCTTGATCAAGTCGAGCGGGCGCACACGGCCGCGGCCGATCAAGAACGCGGCGTCCATCGGATCGAGCACGTCGAGCACCTTGGCGAGACCATTGCCGCTACCTGCCGGAATGATGCCGAACTCGACGCGCGACACGACAGTGTTCCAGTCGGCCCGCGACATGACGCCGTTCACGACCTCGCACAAGACGCCGTCGCCGCTGCAACACACGATCGCATCCGTGGTGCTCATGTCCATGTCGCGAGTGACGTCCTTGGCATGGCCCTCGTATTGCGTTTCTAGTCGTGCGTGAGTGAGTGCCACTCGGCGAGAGAGCTGCAGCTCGCGTCGAATACGCACCAATGATTTCGAGCTCGATGTGCGCAAGGTTGAGTGTCGGACGGATGGATTCGAGAATCGACACGGCCTTCTTGGTGCCACCGAACGGATTCACAAACAACTTGACACGACGTACACGTCCTCCTGCCAACGCACATCAGATGAGTCGATCGATTGATGATTGGATTGATGATTGGATTGATTGGATTGATGATTGGATTGATGATTGGATTGATGATTGAATTGGATTGATGATTGGATTGATGATTGGATTGATGATTGGATTGATGATTGAATTGGATTGATGATTGGATTGATGATTGGATTGATGATTGGATTGATGATTGGATTGATGATTGATGATTGGATTGATGATTGGATTGATGAGTGATGGATTGGATTGATTATTGGATTGGATTGGATTGATGATTGGATTGATGATTGGATTGATGATTGATGATTGGATTGGATTGATGATTGGATTGGATACGCACCATTAACCAGGAGCTGCTGCGACAAGGCAGTCTTCCACTGCTGCGCCTCCTCGACCGTCGGGAACAACAGACCGACATCGCGTCGTTTGCGAGTGCTCTTGCCGGGTACCATCGGGAACGAGTGTATCATCACCAAGCGACCTTTGCCTGACTTGGGCTCCTGAATCGACATGACATCCTCGCTGAACACAGGAGCTACATCATCATCATCGAGTTTGCGTGTGAGAGCGAATCGGATATCAGAATCAGGTGCCATTCGAGAGAGACAAGCAGTGCATACTCGCAGGACCCTCGGGGTAGTCCCAATCAAGACGGCCTGGTCGCAAGTACACGGGATACTCGCCGATACTCGTGCAATCGCCCTTGAGTATCTCGATGGTCTTCTGCTTGATGATGGCGGCCAATGGCGACGCCGAAGCGGCGACCGACGAGCTCGAGCTGGAAGTCGCACGAGATGGCAGCGCTGACTCTGGCAACGTCGCACGACACGGCTTGCATACTCGTTGTGGACCGACGAAGCCGAGCGACGTGAGATCGGCTCGGGTCTTGGAGCAGTTGTCACACACGACCTTGCCGCATGCTTGAGATAGCGCGAGCGAATCGAGTCAGCGAGTGTGTGCGAGATATCTCCATCAGAGATGAGTCGTTTCGATGGTTAGTGGTGGAGTCGATGTGGCGGTACCTCGGCAGTGATGGCGTCGCACAAAGACACCGAAACGATCGCGACACACCGCACACTCGAGTGCTTCGTTGTCCTTGACCCAGTGCGCCATGAAGATACGTACGAACAGGACGCGTATGCCGATCACGACGAACACCAACAACTGCACGAAGAACTTCACTACTCCAACGACACGAGTACCGAGGTTCCCTCGATCTTGAATCGAACGATTCGACGGAGACGCAATGGTGGCTAGAGCGAAGGGGGCAGAGCGAGAGCGAGAGCGAGCGAGGCACACAGAGAGCGAGGATAGAGAGCGAATGAGCGACGTTGCTCGTCAAAGTGACACGTCAATCTCTCCCTCACTCTCATTCGCTTGCTGCCCCAACACCTAACGCGCGCCTCGCTCTCCCAGCTCCTTCCCCCCACGCCACAACCACCCAAACACCGATCTTTCGGTCCGTTGGTTTCTGTCCTATCTGCTTGCTACAAGGTCTATCGGTGTGCCACACACCAAGATGTCGCGTGTCGGTGTCGCGGGTCTGCTCGTTGCTGTGGCTCTGCTGTGCGCCACGTCCATGGGTACACGACCAAGCCATCGTTGGAAGCCGTTATCCAAGCCACTCACTCACTCATTCATTCACTGTGTGCAGTTCTCGCCAAAGTCGAGGACACCACCCAATCCGCCGTGCCGGCAGCGACCTACGCCGTGCGCATGGCACCGAACGCCGATCCTGACGAGGTGGCCCAGCGCCATGGGTATGGTCGCTCGACGTGCTCCTATTGATAGCGAGGCTCCAGCACTCGCTCAACTAACGACATGCCTGCTCGGCTGGCTTGCGTACGTACAGCTTGGTGAACCGTGGATCGATCGGAGAGCTCCCTGGCTACTTCATCTTCGAGGCACGAGGCTCGCACGCGAAGCGAGAGCTCTTGGACGCGGCGCTTGCTGGTGATCGTGATCTCGAGTGGAGCGAGTATCAGGTACTGCGTCGCAGTCGCATGCAGGTAAGCGTAGCTCGTGGGCCGTTGCTAACGCACGCATCTCCACACACACCACGCATATCCACACCGATGCAGGTTGCACGCCGTCGTACTACGCGCAACTAGCTCGCTGGTGCAACACTACCGATAGCAGTACCATATGTCCATATCCATATGATCCTTGTCACATACCTACCTTCCTATATCTCGTTGCATCGCTGCAATATCAATACACGAGCTCGCAATCCCATCCATCCAACCATGATCCATCCGTCCATCTATCCATCGAGCAGATCCACATCGATCACCATTCTCATTCTCCTCTCAATCGCAACACCTCACGATGCTCCACGTTCGAGCCATTCGCTTGGCCCTCCCTCCCTCCTCACACCCACCACCACAACCACCTCCTCGTCCTTGAATGGCAGCACAAACTCCTCGCTTCAATGTCGCCTCGGTACTGGCGGCGCTCAAGATCCCGGCCGCCAACGTGCTGTGCGTGTACGTCATCGGCTCGCGCTCGTGGGGCACCTCGCGTGACACGAGCGACTACGACTTTGTGATCGTGACCTCGGGCCTGGCCTCGAGCGGTAGCGGCTCGGCGCTGCACGCACGCAACATCAACGCCAAGCTCATCGATCGCGACGAGTACCTGCAGCGCATTCGCGCTCATCGGTTGCTCGAGCTGTCGACTCTGTGGCTGCCTGTCGAGAGCAAGTGGATCGAGCGACTCCGAGGCGCCGAGCACTTTGAGCTCCAGCGTGCGACGCTCAGCGCCTCGATCGACACCGAGTGTGCCAAGGACTGGAGTCGCATACGCAAGATGCTGCTCGAGCACAACGACCTGCCGGGTGCCAAGAAGACGCTCGTGTGCGCCATTCGCAACTGTCTGCTGGCGCTGCAGCTGCTCGAGCACGGACGCATCGTCGACTACACGTGCGCCAACGAGCACCGCCACGAGCTGATGCACTACTACGAGACCGACTGGCAGGCATGGGACGACACCTACGGTTCGCTCCTGCGAGACCTGCAGCGGCAAATTCGAGGCGATGCATGAAATCGACGTGTGGAACCGGTGTGCGGTAGTGGCGGACGTTGCGCTTGCACGACGTACCCTCACACAAGCTCGCGCGATCCGGCGTCGAATGCGAACCCATAGCACCAGTTGCGTCGCCTTGCGAAGGCCTCGCCGCTTCTACAGCACCCGGCGTTCTCGCGGTGGCGCTCTTGGCGGATTTACGGTTGCGACCAGGTTGCGGCCAGATTTCGTGTGGCTTCTCGTGCGATAGCGAGCTCGCGTAGATATTTGAGATACGGCAGCAGATATTTCGGCGGCGCGGCGCGTTCCTATTGGTCGGCCGCTGCGATTTGCGATTGATTCACGCCGCCACACGAAACACCCCACAACAACACAAATATCTCGCGGAGCTGCGCCGTGAGATGGCTGATAAAGCAAACCACGAGCCCGATGTCAAACCGATACCAGTGACAACACTCGCTCACTCACTCGCTCAAACCCTCTCGCTCGCTCGCTGCTCTGCACCATGTACCGTCCCACTACGTGCCCGATCGAGGCCTCGAACATTGCTCTGCTCGGCTCGGATCTCGAGAAGAAGATCAAGGCCGCTGCGGCGCAAGGCGAGAATGCGTGGCACGACCCGAGCGTCGGTCGTCCAGGATTCAATGTCTGGCGGTACGCGCCGTTAGCTGTGGCCCGCGCACCGCGCACCACGCTAGGGCGCCCTAACCGCTCGAGATACCCGTGTCCCTCTCTTTGTGCGTGTGTAGTATCGAGAAGTTCACCGTCAAGGCGTGGCCGCAGGCGCAGTGGGGCAAGTTCTACAAGGGCGACTCGTACATTGTGCTGCACGTACGTGCGCCAGCATCATCGTCGTGAGGCACGAGCCTCCCAAGCTAACTCACTACCGCGCTCTCTCACGCTCTCCCTCTCGTGGCCCTTGTTGGTATGCCCTCAGAGCTACGTCAGGCCTGGAGGCAATGCGACGTTGCACGACGTGCACTTCTGGCTCGGCGAGCAATCGACGCAGGACGAGATCGGTACCGCCGCCTACAAGACCGGTACGATGAGATGATGATGGTGGCGGCGGCGGCGGCGGCGGTACGGCGGTCGAGTAGGTGGTAGTGGTGGTGGTGTGGTTATCACTGATCGATGGAGTGGTTACAGTGGAGCTCGATGACTTCCTTGGTGGTGCGCCAGTACAGCATCGCGAGGTGCAGGGCCATGAGTCCAAGTACGAACGAATGGCATGGCTCGCTCAATCCAACTCCAATCCAATCAAAAGCCCCACATCCATCGGGTGGAGTTGAGTCTGATTCGTTCGATCGACACCAATGCGTGCAGGTTGTTCTTGACCTACTTTGCTGGAGAGTCGATCGAGCTGCTCGATGGAGGCATCGATTCGGGATTCCACCACGTCGAGGTACTGCCAATGTCCCTCCTTCGATCGATTGATCGATGCTCGTAACTCTCGCTCTCGCTCTCCCGCTCGTTCTGATTCTCTCGACGATATGGTTGGTAAAATGCGAATAACAGGCGCCGAGCTACCAGCCTCGCTTGCTCTGGGTCAAGGGCCGCGGTAACCAGATCCGCGTCACGCAGGTGCCGTTGGCTTCGTCCTCGCTCAACTCGGGCGATGTCTTCATTCTCGACCTTGGCTTGCGCATCCATCAATGGTACAATCTATCGACCCCTCTCTCTCTCTCTCTTTGTCTCAATCAATCTCGCTTTCGTTTGCTTGCTTGCTGATACGTTGGATTCCTCGCGAGATAGGAATGGTCGTGGCGCCAACTTCAACGAGAAGGTGCGAGCTGGCCAAGTGGTTCGTGCGATGCGCGACGAGCGAGGCGGCAAGCCCGAGGCCTTCATGCACTCGGAGGGCGACACGGATCTCGCCGAGTTCTGGACCGCACTCGGCGGTGAGGGCGCTGTGGCCACTGCTGGTATGTCCGCCATCGCTACGTACTCGTCTTGCTTGTGGTCGCTGATTTAAGGACACTCCTGTGTGCGCAGCTGCGGGAGGCGATGATGCCGCGGCGTCCGAGCAGGCGGCTGCCGACACCAAGCTCTTCCGTCTGAGCGACGCCTCGGGCTCGATGACCTTCAATCTCGAGCATACCGGTACGCCATCGCCCACTCCGCCCGTACCCTCACCCTCACCACCGCCCACTGATTGCTCACGGGAGTAGGCCGCTTGAGCAAGACCATGCTGGACCCGAAGGACGTGTTCATCGTCGATTCGGGCGCGCAGGTCTTTGTGTGGATCGGCAAGCTCGCGAGCGCCGCCGAGCGCAAGGGCGGAATGCAGTACGCTCAAAAGTACCTCACGGACTTTGGCCGTCCGACCTACATGCCCATCTCGCGCGTCATCGACGGTGGCGAGAGCGATGGTACGCGGTGTGGCATATGTTGCACGCCGATTGACTGGATCGGAGGAGCACGAAGCCTCACATCACGATGATTGCTGCGACAGTGTTCGAAATGTGCTTCGCCGACGGCGCGATCGCACACGCAACGCGAGACATTGAGGGCGACAGCATCAAGCACCCGTGCTGCCCGCACAACGTCGCCGGCGGAGCCTCGTGGGCCTCGAACCCGCTCATTGCGGCACTCGGCAGCTTCGCACCGCCGCCGTCGTCGTCCTCCTCGTCGTCCTCGGGCGCCGCAGCTCCGGCCGGAGGTAGCCGCCCATCAGGTGGCCGAGCCGCCGCCTCCAACGAGCAGATGGTGCAGCTCGCCACGCAGGCGTTCGGCTTCTTCTCCAACAAGGTCACCAGCCACTTGTTCCGCTAGACACCCAAGCGAACGACCGACCTATCGACTCGCCGAACTCTGGCAGCCGACTCCCGGCTGACCTTTGACCTCTTGACGTCTTGACTCTGACTAGAAGAAATGCAGATTTGGCGTAGATTCTCAAGCAATCTCGCAATACAAACGCAAAATCACCGCTAAACCTATCTCCCCCTCTCTCAAGCCACAAGGTCTCGAACGCACCTTGTAGCCTCCCCAACAAATAACCAATCCCATCGGTTCAATTGTTGCTTGCCGGAAGGTCCTGGATTGAGAGATGGATAAGAGATCGAGAGGAAGTCTCCAGTGCAGATTCCTCAGCGCACCAAGCTCCCGATGATTTTTCCCTCAGGCTTCGCCCTCCTCTTCCTCCTCGCTCAGTTGTCTGTTCTCCCTCTGCTGCCCACCACTCCCCTCCTATCCACACCCTCTACCCATCTCTCCCATCTCTCTCTCCCCCATCCCTCGATCACCACCATGGCGCGTACTCTACTCGTCGTGGTGGCCACCATGTCGTTGATGATGTTGGCGTTGATCTCGCACGTCGACGCGCAACCGTACTACACCTACATCAACACCACGCAGGTCTACAACGCCACCACCGACGGCTCGTCGAACAATGGCTTCTTCTTCGACGTGCCTCGCGCGCTGCTCTCGTCCTCGCTCTCGATCCAAGCCTCGACCGCCTACGACGGCAAGAACCTCGGCGCCTTCATGGTGCGCTTCTTCCTTCGTCGCTGGGCTCCGGCCGGTGTCGACTACGACTCGGCCACGTCGCTGTGCGGCGCCGCCACCGCCGTCAATGCCTCGCTCAACCCCAACGACTGCTACTACACCGACCTGCTGCCGCAATCCAACGGCCTCGTGTTGTTGCCGAACGTCAGTCTCTCGTTGCCGCGCGCCGGTCGCTACTACCTGTCGGTCTTTACGCCGTCGGGCGCCGTGCAGAAGAACACGCTCGTCTCGTACTCGGTGCAGGTCTCGTCGACTCAATGCCCTGATGGTCTCGGTGGCTCTGCGTGCACCACTCGTACGTCGCTCCACTCGATGCAGATACCTCGCGTAAACTCGAGAGAGACTGACCCAATCGCTCACTCACTCGACAAACACAGCCGTCATGGGTTTGACGTTCGATGGCTCGATCGCCACGTCGCCCAATGGAACCGTGGCACCGGGCGAGTGGGCGTACTTCTCGTTCGAGCTCACCGACATTACGACCTCCGAGCTCATCGTCTCGTTCTTCAACACCCTGCCCGGCGAGGTGCTGACCGACGGCACCGGCTTCTACATGCGCTACGGCAACATCCCGTTCCTCAACCCGCTCACGGCCGACGTCCTTCGCCTCTACACCGACTCGGTCGCCAACTGGATCAATCCGTGGGTCGGTACCTACGTCATTGGTTTCTACGGCGGTACCAATGGCACCACGTACAGCTTCACTGTCCAAAAGAGCAGTACGTACTAGTAGCGAGTCTCTGCCTCTGCCTCTCGCGAGTGTCTTCCTTTAGCGCCTCACACAAAGGCATCTATGTGGATTAGTCTGCCCGCTGTCGACTGCCGGTGCCTGGTGCGATGGAGATCGAAGGCCCCGTTCTGATCCTTCGTGCCTCACTGGCAACGTCAAGGACTGTGGAAGTGGTACGATCACGATCACCTTCCACGATCGCGACCACCTTCAACGATCCTCATCGCGATGCTGCCTGTTTGATCTAGATTACACGCTGATGGGTGAGAGCAACGTGCCGTACAACATGATGGTTCCGGCTGAGACGTGGACCTATGCGTCGTTCAGCGTCGCGAGCTCGCAGTACAGCGTCATGATCGTCGCCAACGCGTCGTCCGATGGCGCTTCGACGCTGGTTCTCTCGCCCGATGCGATCCCCGAGAACAACGCCGAGGTCTCGGCTCTCTTCCCGCTCACGAGCGTCTACCCCGTGGTCGGCCCCACGTCCTTCAAGGCCTCGTTCTTTACGTACAACTACGCGCTCGCCGGCACGCAGCTCGTCGTCGGTGTGCTCGGTGGCGCCAAGGACAGCAACATCACGCTCTCGGTCTCGATCTCGACCTGCCCGGGCAACTGCAACGGTCAGCCGGGCGCTTGCGATTCGGTCTCCAACCGCTGCTACTGCCCCGCCAGCGACCAGAAGGTCGACGTCAACACTTGCACGCCGATCGAGAGCAGCGGTGGCCTGAGCAACGGCGCCATTGTCGCCATCTCGATCTTGGTGCCGCTTGGCGTCTTGGTGCTTATCGGAGGAGCGCTCTTCGCCTTGTACTGGTTCAAGTTCCGCCAGCCGGCCTATGATACCATCTAAACTCGTACTCGTACCCTCTCTCTTTCAGTCGCTCTTCTTGCTCACTCTCTCTCTCTTGCTCATTCTCTCTTGCTCATTCTCTCACTCTCACATTCTACATCAACGCCATCCATCGTTTCATTCGTTGTCGTAGTGAAGAAAGGAATAACGTGTGTAGTAGTATAGTAGTATCAGTAAACTACAGTCTGCAAAGCAATAACGAGTGAGGCGCTACGACTCTCGGGGTTTGGCATACACAGAGGTGCCAGTACAACTATTCACAACAACGCCAAGCAGCCTGCTACTTACTGGCTGACGACGCCTCCGCCGCCTCCTGCGCCGCCTTCTCCTGCGCCGCCTCCGCCACGGAATAGCCTGGGCGCAAAGGGAGATGCTGTCGGCAGTACAGCGCCTTTGGCTCTTCGAGGTGGCGGCCGCGGAACTTGTCGCGTCGGTGGCGCATCGTCAGTGTCGTCATCACGGCTGCGAGCCAGCGATAGATCTCCCTCTGGCTCGTTGAGAGTCGGCGTAGCTTCGGGACCGAGAGACGGTGATGCTGATGGTGGTGGCGACGCAGATGCTGATGCTGATGCTGATGCTGAGCTGGCGGCATCTCCTGTTCCTGGAGCCGGTAGCGTGACGATCGATACGTTGGTGCTCTTGGTTGTGGTAGTCATTCGACGTGGAGGTGGTCGGCGTGCTGGCGGTCGTGGTTGCGACTCGTACGAGTGCACCGACGGCGAGCGATATTGGTGACGCAAGCTAATGATCGGTTGATTCTGCAAGATTGCGGCGCTGGCGTCGGCATCATCGAGCGCGCCAGTGGCCGCCAAGTGCGCGAGCACTTCGTCCTCGGCGTCTCCCGAGAGCGTGGCATCGGCGCTGCCGTCCTCGTCGTCGTTGCCGTCGCCGTCTCCTGCACCGTCGACGTTGTTGTACTCGAAGCTCTCCCAGCCACCGCCATCGCCGAGGTCATCGATCGAGATGTTGAGCGTCGCCGGACTGGCAGGCGACTCGGATGGCGATGGCGTGAGGCTCGTGCAGGCGCTCTGCAGGTCGGTCTCGGACGATGACGAGAGGTTCGTCAGCTGCGACGTAGGTGCGCCAGTGCCGCTGGTGCCGCCACGCGTTCGCGGCGGAGGTTGCGGCGGCGGTCGGTTGGGCGCCATCGTGGCGTAGTCACTCTTGAGCGCCAGTAGGTAGATCTCCTTCTCCTGCAGCGCCTGTAACAAGCGCATTCGCTCGTCGTCATTGTCCTCGAGCTCGACCTTGTGGCGCATCTCGGCGAGCGCCTTCTTGGTCTCTTCGATCTTGATGGCGAACCGATCGTACAGCGACGACTTGAGCTGAGCATCCCTGGCCACCGAGCGTCGCTCGCTCTCGAGCTCGTCAGCTGTCGGCGGCTTGATGCTCGGCGATGCGGGAGGCGTTGCTGTAGCTGATGTCGGTACCGTTGCAGCAGTAGTAGGTTCACCTCGTGGTGACGTGGGTGGAGATACCAAGGTCGCAGGTGCAGCCGGCTTGCGTCCACCACGAGGCTCGACGGTGAGCGAGCGCTGGTAGAGATCGCCATCCGACAGCGCCGAGTTGAAGGCTGTCAGCAAGCAGTCGACTGCCGGCGTGCACAGCGTGAATGGAAACGTCAGTGATGCCGGATCGTGGATGCCGAGGCCATGGATGCAGGTGCTGACCATCTCCATCTTCTGAAAGTTGAGCACTGTAGAATAATGGTCGATTTGGTCTGGTTAGCGGCAGGCATAACGCTAGCATCGTTGGGCACTTGTGTAGACGTACCAGTCTTTGCCTCATCCTTCCAATCCACATTGCCATCATCGATAAAGGTCAAGTCGCGCAGCACGATCGCCAGGAACGGGATGAACGGCTGTGGCTTGGCGAGTTCGCGGTAGTTCTTGTAGTTGTCGCTCGAGCTGAAGATGCTCTCGAGCCGCTTGAGCGACGGGATGCCATCGCCCTCGACGACGTCCTTGATGGCCTTGAGTCGCTGCACGGCGACGTTGCCGAGGCCCGAGAGCACTTGCATCGCGCCGTTAAAGTTGTGCAGCAGGTAGAGCTTCTTGGCGAGCGCCACGAACTGCTTGAAGACGCGCAGATGCGCCTTGGTCGAGTCGTTGTAGGCCGCGAGGATCTCGGTGCACACCCACTGCGCCACCTTGTTAAAGTGCTCGGTCACTTGCACGATACGCGGCGCAGCCTTGGCGGCGTCCTTCCTCGACCACCGCTGCTTGAGAAGCTCGGTATACTCGATGCGGCTGTACAGCTCGGCTTCGATCAGCGTCATCTGCTCGGCCAGCAACGACATGTTGTCCAGCAACTGCAGCGTCGTGCACGCAGCCTCAGAGGCGCCTCCGCTGCCAGAGCCGCCAGCTCCTCCGCTGCCACTCGCTCCGCCTGCGTTCGATTGCGACGGAGCGTTGGTTTGCTTACGTGCTCGACTCATGAGGTTCGAGAACGATATCACGCGCTCGATGGTAACTGGTCTCGTTTCCTTGTCGGTGCTCGATGGACCTGCTTGATCGCTTGTCGCTCGCTTGGCCATTAGCAGCACCTTGCGCTGTAGCGTGGAAATCAGCGAGTCAGTTTGGGGCAAGATCAATGGCTGAGTGAGAGAGGGTGGGTGAGGTCTTACCTTGACGAACAACCACTTGAGAGTGCTCGCTTCGGGTTCACCGACGTTGGTGCCGATGAAGGAACAGAGCTTGGTACGGATCTCGCCCTCAAAGTCTATCGGCCATGACGCCATCCAGTACTGTGCAAAGGCGAACAAGCGCCGTTTGAAGCGCGGGAAGAGCTCGGGATGCTTGGCGGCACGGAACGTGAAGGTCTCCCACGACGAGATCAGCACGCTGACGAGGTCTTCGGTCGAGTAGAACAATCGATAGTTGAGTAGAATCGCTTGTGTGGCCGAGTCGACTAATCATCATTTGCCGCCATTGAGAGCATGATTGAGTGATTGAGTGAGTGAGTGAGAACGAACCGCAGTTTGAGTTTGAGTGTGAGCGGATGGATGGATGAGCATCACGTACACATGTCGTCATTGCGGCAGTTGTAGATGATCCATGTGACGATCTTGTTGAGCGTTCCTTCGAGCAACGGTGCCATCGGTTCGGTGTTGCGCTGCGGTGGCTCGTTGGTTGCTGGCGCTCCTGTTCCGGTACCGCCCTGATCCTTGTCTGACTCGGTGGTACCGGAACCCGAGGATGAACCAGTACTGGAGCTTGAGGTGGAACTTGATGACGTCGATGTTGATGATGCTGCTGCCGCCGCAGCGGCGGCTGCTGATCGAGGCGAGAATGGAGTTGGAGATCGATTCGCTTGTGCTGTCACAGCTGATTCGATTCGATTTGATTGGCGATTGCATTGGATTGCATTGATTTGGATAGATTGATGATTCGTCAATACCAAGCAACAGATGATTGCATTCAGTGTGAGCGCATACCTTTGAGAGACAGCAGGGGAGCCTTCTTGGTACGCTCGGGGATCTTCATGCCGAACGAGTTGAAGACAGCGACCCACTCTTGGCATTCCTTCTCGGTCTCTGCTCGGAGAACGTGCGCCACGATGCCGCCCTTGCGCTTCATCTGCACGGCGAGTTCGCGTTTCGATTTGGTTCGTTCGATGATGCCTGATGATAACGACAGCACTCCTTGTGCTTGTCGTTGTTTCTGGTTGGTTGTCGGGTTGTCGATGATTAGTATTCACGATTTGATTGGTTGATTGATTGATTGATTGATTGATTGATTGATTGATTGATTGATTGATTGATTGATTGATTGATTGATTGATTGATTGATTGATTGATTGATTGATTGATTGGTTGATTGATTGATTGATTGATT
>Ga0209935_1001818_pt1 | contig 30312 bp, 19 predicted proteins | sample ThiBio_1000_plan_2_FD_183958 | JGI IMG/M metagenome (GOLD analysis project Ga0209935, IMG submission 183958) | Wastewater bioreactor microbial communities from Cape Town, South Africa - Thiocy_cont_1000_plan (SPAdes) | ecosystem: Engineered > Bioreactor > Thiocyanate-remediating >...
CTGGTCATAACAACATGGAATCCAAATGTGAGAGGATCTTTTACGTTGCTTATCACTGGTCCACATAATCTCACTCTCAATCGAATAAACAAGAAACATAGTAGTTGTGTTGTTGGTGATCAATGTAATTTGTTTACGAAAGGAATCGGTTTGACTATTAATGATATTTTAAGGAATAAGATTCAATCGAATATATCATTTCGAAAGCAATCAGTTTTGATTCAAATAGCTGCTGGGCTCACTATGATTATGTTCGTCATTGGTTTCATTAATGGTATCTTTTCTTTAATAACATTTCGAAATAAAGAATTAAGAAAAGTTGGTTGTGGAATATATTTATTAGCATCTTCAATTACTTCTCTTCTAACAATTACTATGTTTACAATCAAATTTTGGTTTGTTATTTTTATTCAACTACATTCAATCGTTCGTTCATCGATTCTTCGAACAGATTGTGTATTCATTGGTCCTGTTCTAAAACTTTGCTTGTATTTAGATGGTTGGTTAAATGCTTGTGTTGCTATCGAACGAACTGTGAACGTATCAAAAGGAGTTAATTTTGATAAGAAAATGAGTAAACGTGCAGCTCGATGGATTCTTCTGATCTTACCTATTTTCATCGTGGGTACTCTTATTCATGAGCCAATATATCATGAATTATTTGAATATACAACTCAGAAATATAATCCCATCAGCAACAGTAATAATTTAACAATGAATATGACAATGACAAATGAATATAATGTTCTGTGTGTTATTCGATATCCTCGTTCGGTTCAAACTTATAATACGATTACTTTATTTATTCATCTTGTCATACCATTTCTTGTCAATTTGTTCTCTGCTTTATTCATTATTTTTGGTACAGCTCGACGACGATCAACTGCAAAAACAAATAAAAAATCGTTCAAAGAACATGCTGTCAATCAAATACGTGAACATAAACAATTACTAATTAGTCCTTTTATTTTGCTTCTATTAGCTGTCCCTCGTTTAATCATGTCATTGATATCTGGATGTGTCGATCCATCTGAAAATCCTTGGTTATATCTTTGTGGTTATTTGATTTCTTTTACACCACCAATGCTTGTCTTTACTGTATTTGTTCTACCTTCAGAACTCTACAGAAAAACATTCAAAGATTCAATAACACGATGGCGACAAGAAACTCATCAATAATTTTTGATTAACTAATTATCCAAACGAAGAAGAACATTTCAGCTTAAAAATCATTTCTTTACACTAATAAACATACGCTTTTGTTTTGTGGGTATCAAAATTCTATCCATAGAATTTAGAAATATATTCATTACACAAGAATTCTGCCAGAAATTTGAATACAATCACTTCTACGGGCAAAGAAAAATTCTTATTAGAAGCTAGAATTCTCCTTTGATGAACATAATTCGATTAAAATTCGTTATTTTTGAATTAGGGTTACCCTATTGTTATTCATATAGAATTTCAGATGGAACAAAATCAAGAAATGAAACTGATATTAAAACAGAATAGGAAAATTCTAGAATTTTCATACATGTCGTACTTGAAACTTGAATTCAAATTTCAAATAAGACACTACTGTGACAAAAGAGTTATATTGCATATTGAATAGACAATCAAGTATAGATATATGTTTATTTTGCAAAGAGTATACCTAAGCATGAATTACATCACAAATAGCAAAAATCATTGAAAAACGAGAAAAACAAAATAGATGATTGACATATAAAGTGATTTACTTCCATTGTTGTTAAATGTTGTACTTTCCTCAAGATTTTCTTAAAAATAATTCAATTCACCTGTTGTTATTTCTGATTCACTCGTTGATGGAACTTCGAGAAAAAGAGTTTTTTTTTAATTTCAAATCAAAAGAAACAAACGAACTTACTGTAGAGTTCGTTTTTCAAGATTTTTTGTACTCGATGATTGTTTCCATCGAGGACATAAATATTTCCATAACTATCAAATGACATTGTTTGAGGAGAAAATAATTTATCGTTTATACAACGAAAACCATTTTCATCCGAACCAATTATTCGATTATTTCTCTGATCAAAAATAAAAAGATGTTGATCACCATCGAGAACAATTCCTGTTGGTCCCAGAGCTCCGAATGGGCTGGGGTGGGCCACCCATGTAATTAAAATTTTCTGTTTTACACCAGCCAAAGTTATTCATCATTCTTTATGTGAAATTCATTGAGAATACTAATACTATAAATAACACAATACAGATATTTAGTGACATAAACGACAACTTGAAAAACCTTCAATTCGTTGAAATTGAATACTATTATCGAGTTTCTTAGTAAGAAATCTGAAACATTTCCAATACAATGAAGAATTTGTTTCTTCGTTTTTAATAACTGTGTAGATAGATGACTGTTGTTTCAAAACAGATTTAATTCGATCGGACGTGTACTTCTGAGAGTCATAAGAAAAGGAACTAGTAGCATCTATTCAATAGATAAAATGATTAAAACAAATAAGTAGAAGCAAACTTTGACAATGTGACTGTTGATAAATAGATATTTGATCAAAAGACATTTGTGTAAATGATGATAGATTTTAAATTTAAAAAATAATTTCGATAGTTTTCTATTTTTTCTTCTTTGTGCTCTCTATCACTATTCAATCTTCAGTTCAAAATGTTTAAACCAGTTAAAAAATGAAACGAAACTTTCGAATATTTCGTAATATACGACATTTTCCGGAATTTCTATATTTTAATCGAAAGTAGTATTAGCTCAGCCCATTCGGAGCTCTGATTGACAAAGATACCAAACGGATATGTGCCCACATAACTTTGCGTGGCAAGAGTCGTTGTATTGGTTCGAAATGTCGGTTGATTAAATGAAAAATATGAAGTCACGTCATTAAATATCATCGATCAACAAACGTGTTTTCTATCTAAATTTGACAAGTTGATTCTCTTCTGCTTATTTAGTTTTATGAAAATATGACGTCGATTTTCATAATAAACAAAATAGAATTTAGAAATACGTGTAGAAACTTTTTCCTCATTACTTTAGTGTCTCGATTTTTTCTTTTCTAATATTTTATAAGGATTCAATTCTAATTTGAGATTTGTCATGACCTCGTTAAAAACGTCATTTTTTCCGTAAATCATATTAAAGTTCAATTATTGTTACCTTTAATATTTCAATTAAACATTTGTCCTCGATTTCCATCGAAGTCAAATATTTTTGAGTGAAAAATTCAAAATCAACATCAAAACGTTTCATTTTCTTTTTCTTTACGATGATTTTTATAATTATTTCCTCGATAATCATGAATCTTTAGTTTTCGGTCGACGAGAATTGAATTCCTCTGAAATCATTTCTTATTCTCCAAATAATAAATCTCCGATTACAAATCATGATCAAACGCATTGTTTAACTGAACTTATAAATAAATATTTATTTTTTTCAAAATCGTGAACTCAATCTTGACTTGAAGACATAAGAAGGAATTTGTTTTTCATGACGTTTTCGGTAACAATTTGAGTTCAATTTACTTAATTGAATAAACGCTGATTTAGTTTAAAGAGATTGCGTGACAATATTCAGGAAATAGTTCTAATTTCGAAATTTTATCCAAAAAGACCTCTGGAAATTGAATTTGTCTCATAAACTCTCGTTGTCAATTCAAACTTGCACAGAATTTATCGAGAAACATTCGATTATAGAGTGAATCCTTTGATTAAAACGCAAAAATTCTTCAAAATTTTCGAGTGTTTTCGGTAGATTATTTCGTTGTTTCATTAAAAAAAAATATTATCAAAATCTACGTTGATCTCTTTCAAAAGAAAGTCACTAGAAGTGTCTTTTACATATTCATCAATCTTTTAAGTCGGTAAATTTAGAAATATTTTGATATTTTCGAATAGTTTTTCTTAATTTAATTAAAAAATAATTAATTCAACATTTTATCAAGAAACATTCGTCCCGAATTATTGAAAATCACGAGGTTTCAGCACTCTGTCTTGGAGATTTTACAAATAATTTGAATTAACTGAAGAACAAGAGAAATCGAGGTCAAAACAAAAGTTTCACTAAGTTCAACTATTTGTTACCTTCAATGTTTTTTTTATTAGAACATCAAATAAACAATTTCTCTTCAATTTCAAAAGGACATAATTTCCATCGAAATCAAACATTACAAATATTTCTTTTTCTTTAAGATGATTTTTATCATTTTAATATTCGTTCGACAAATTCAATGTTAAACATTTTTATTTTTAACAAAAAACAAAAACTTTTCTTTTTTCCATAGGTCAATCGTATAATCAACCGATATTTCCGACGAATTCAACTTGGAATCAAAATGCAACGACATTTGCAAATAATTTTACAATCGGGACACAACCTTATGCTTTGTAGATTGATACGAATAATTCAATTTATACAATCAATCTTCAAAACGGACGAATTCTCATTTGGATGAATAATTCAACTGATCCAAATTTGATTTTATATACAAACTTATCATCATTAGCATATTCAATATTTGTAACAACAAATGGACAAATTTATGTTGGAGATTATCCTTCAATTAAACAAATAATTCAATTCTCGAATTCATATTCAAATCAAACCACTACTATCGCGACTGTTTCTTCTAACAATATTTTGGGTCTTTTTGTTGATCTTAATAATACTTTATATTGTTCAATCTATGGTCTACATAAAGTTGTAAAAAAATCGTTAAATGACAGTTCATCAACAATGACAATAGTTGCTGGAACTGGTTCTCAGGGTTCTACTTCGAATATGTTATATAGTCCATGGGGAATCTTTGTTGATACGAATTTTGATTTATATGTTGTTGATTCGAATAATCATCGAATTCAATTATTTCGATTAGGACAAATAAATGGAATTACAGTTGCAGGAAGCGGATCAGCAAATGTAACAATTACACTTAGTTATCCATCAGATGTGATTTTGGATGAAAATAAATATCTTTTCATTACAGATACTAATAATAATCGAATAATAGGTTCAGATGAAAATGGTTTTCGTTGTATTGTTGCATGTTCAATGTCATCAGGTTCAGCATCCAATCAATTGTCTTATCCACAAAGTATCGCTTTTGATAGTTTTGGAAATTTATTTGTTGTCGATAACAATAATAATCGAATTCAAAAGTTTTGTTTATCAGCAAATTTCTGTAATAGAGAAAGGAAAAAGCAACGATTCGATATTTTCATTTGATTATTTAGGTCCAACACCAATCACATCAACATCAACAACAACATCAACAACATCAACAACAAATGTCAATCAAAGTAAATCGTTCAAAGAAAAATTCAAAAAGAAAAATTTTTTTGTTAAAATCTCAGCGTGTCGATCTCCTCAGATAATTTTAATTCCCAGTAGTTCAACGTTAATAAATCCTTTGAAATTTCGTCGAAGTCAAGATTTTTATATCGTTTCTTTGATCGAATTGAATTGTAACGATTCAACATCGATTAAAAGTCAATGGATTCTAAAGAATAATTCGAATTTGATTCCCTTCGATTCTGAAATCGAAACAACATCGACTGAATTATTTATTCCAGCAAGAAAACTTCCTTTCGGAGCCTTCGAACTTGAATTAACAATTACAATGACTAAATATCCAACATTAACAAATTCTTCATCAGTTTATGTTGAAATAACTCCATCAGGAATCACAGCAAATCTTGTTCAATTAGGAACTTCAATGATCACAAGTGGATTCGAACAAGATTTGAAATTCGATCCAGGAACTTATTCGATCGATCCTGATGAAGTTACATTTGACAGCACAGTAAAGTTTTCAATTGATCTGAATCCTCATTATTTTTCGAATCTATAGAAATGGATTTATAAATATTTTTGTCGAATTTATCCAACATTCCAATTTCCGAATATTTCGGGTGTTTTATTAACAATTGAAGATCAAAGAAATGATTCTTCAAATCCTTCGTGTTTAACAAATCGAACAGGATTTCGATTTGGTAATTCTTCATTGACAATTCTCTCTAAATCTCTTCAATCGAATCGAACGTATCAATTTATGGTTCAAATGACAAATATTTTGAATTCTTCTCAACAAGCGACCGGTTATGTTCTTGTTCAAACTCAAGATGTTCCTTCTCCGATGATCGCAATCGGCTGTGTGATTGAAAGTCTTTGTTCTCCGAATCTCGAATATCAATTCGTAAATCCAACAACTCAAGTTGCTCTTTTTTCTCTCTGTCTCGGAAATTGTTCTTTGATTAAAAGCATCAGTTGGAATGTTTATTCAGGACAACCGAATTCTTCTCTTTGGATTTTATTTAATCAAACAGAAAATTGGTTCTTCGGAACAACTTCGAATAATTTCACCGTGACAAATCAATTCTTTATTCAAAATCCAAATGTTGAATTCTGGAGATTCGAAGTTATTTATTTATTTTCAAGTCAAACAAGTACAGGTGTTTTAAATTTTGTTCTAAATCAACCTCCTCAAAATGGTTCTTGTTCAATTTTTCCATCGAATGGAACAACAACAACTTTATTTCAAATCTCTTGTTCAAACTGGTCTGATGAAGATGGAATTAAAGATTATTCTCTTTATTGTTTCACAAATCAACTGATGATCGCTTTTTCAAGTGAATCGTCGTTTAAAGTTTATTTACCTTCAGGAGAAAATCAAATTTTAGTTGTCGAAATTCGAGATCAATTAAATTGTTTAACCAGATTTAATCTTTCTTCGATTTCTATTGAAGCTGATTTTCAACTAAATAATAATTTACTCGTAACTGGAAATCAGAATACTGTTTCACAACTATCCACTTCTCTTTCACTTCAACTCAATCAAATAAATGAAGGAAACATTAATAAAGCTGTTTCAAGTGGAATTCCTCTTTCAACTATTTCGATTTCATCTTTAACAACTCGAAATCAACCGACGAATAGTTCATTCAATCAATCAGCTTTCGCCGAATTAGAAGATGAATTAAATTCTCAATCGGAAATAAGAGAATATTTAATTTCCTTTGCCCGTATTCTCCTGATAACAACAGTGAAAAGTATTGAACTTCAATCTTCATCATTAGTTCAACTGACTAAATCAACAAATCAATTAACTCGAACAACGATTTCAATAGCAGCTGATCGATGTTTTCGATTAACTTTAGCTTTACAATCGATTTCGATGAAAATTTCTCAAGAAGACGCTGAAACTTGTGCAACTCAATTATTTCGATGTGCTTCGAATCTTTTATCAGCTGTCAACGGTCCTTTACAACAAAGAACGACGATTTTAGATTTAGATTCTAAAAGAGCAACAGAATTCCCTTCGGATTATGAAACAAATTTAGAATCTGAATGGATGAAAATAAATCTTTTAAATGAAAATGAAAAAAATGTTTATCAACAAAAAGAATTAGCAAATCAAATTGAAACGAAAATGAAAGAAATGATTTCTCGGTTAAATTCAATTTTAAATATTCATTTAAATGTTGGTCAACAATCGATTGTGAATACTTCGGAAGTTTTGATGAGTTTACAAAGTGAAACAATTGAATCTCTTTCGAATCGAACATTTGCCAATGGAGCTGTTAAATTCGCTGAAATCGAAACCAATCAAACAGAAAAATCAATTCGAATTCAATCGAAAGTCGAACCTTTAGCTTCGTTTTCAAATTCAGCAAATACAAATGTTTCTCGTTCGATTTATTTTTCACTTTTCGATTCCGATGGCAAAGAAATTTCTGTTGATTATCCAATAGAAATTTTAATTCCTCGAGATCCAAATCGAATTCTTCCTCCAATGATTCTTCAAAACGTCACGTTTCGTCAAGAATTATTCGATTTCCATTATGTTAATATCACAACAGTTCTCTCGATTTCGGTTCACATTGAAATTGAATCATTGAATTCGTCAGTTGGTTATTTATTGATTTATAAATTCGATAAAATTCCTCAATTAAATGAAATTGATGGTTGGTCCATTCTTTGCCCTAAGGATTTCCATTCATTTTTCATTGATAATGAACAAACTCGAAATCATAAATCTTTAGTTTTTGGTTTACGAGAATTAAATTCCTCGGAAATTCTCCTCTATTGTTTAAATAACAATCCTCAACTGAATCCACCAATAACAAATGAAAGATTTAATTTTACTTCGAATTATAAATTACGAGTTTATTCATCAGGTTGTTATTTTCTCGACGAGAACAATGAATGGAACGATCGAAGACTTCGAGTTGGAAATAAGACAGATCATGATCAAACTCATTGTTTAACTGAACTTAATTAAATATTTATTTTTTTTTCAAAATCATAAAAAGAAGAAGTTTATTTTGTTTTTAAAAAAAGTCCTTCAATGTGTCGGCGTTGAAACCACCGGATTATTGAGTAAAATCCCGTGTGCAATCGCTCCACGTTCGATAGTTTCCAAATGATTCTGATGTAAATAAAGTTTCGCTCTTGTCACTCTCACATAAAACCCAACGGCAAATAGAACAAACGGACAGCCAACCAGACCCAGCGTAACCAACGCTGACACCGCAGCTAACAACGAAAATCCACTGACTTTAATCCAAATAATAATTCCCAATTCAATCAAGAACAAAAACAGCCCAAGACCTGTCGATACCACCCACGCTATTTCAATAAAAATATTCAACGATTTGACATTATCCGTCCGTTTATTGAGACGTATTTCGCTTTTCAATTCCGGCAGAATGCACATCGACATGAGCAGAGCGAGGAGATGAATGCCAACGAGCAAACACGAGATGATCGCGTAGCAAATCAACAGATGATCCGTCGAACTCGTCTCTTTATACGAGTCCAACGACAATTCTACGATTGCCACCTAAGAAAAACATTAAATTTCCTTTTTTTCTTTAATTAAAAATTCAATCTACAATTGCAAATCCACTTAATAACGCCGAAGTTTCATTGACACTCTCGAGTTTCGACTTTCGATAGAAGAGATTGTGCGTGTGTTGATCGATTTCTAAAAAAACAACAATTTTTATGTTGTTTTTTTTTCTTTATTCGAATTACCTCGTGCGATTGGTGAATATAACGTAGAATCGGACATATTTCGAAATGAAATGTGATCGATTAAGACTTCTTCGTCTTCGTTTCTTTCCTTTCAGTCGATAGATGATGCGAGTTGTCTGAAGGTGAATGACAGATACCACCAGGGTTGACAAATCCAAAATTTAAAAATCAGGAAGTTTTCTTTTTCGAATTTACGAAGTAAATGAGCGTCTTTCGAATGAAATCAATCATTTTATTCCAATTCTACGTCTCGAAAACACGGATATGCATATCATCTTTTTTCGAAAAATTAATCAAAATATTTTTTGTCAAAGACGCACTCATAAGATCAAATCATTTTGTGAATTTCGATCAAATTAAGTTCTTTCAATCATACATGTCCAATTTGAAAATTGAATTCAATTGAAATTACATTTTTCAATTTTCAATTGAAATTATATTCTTCAATTGAAATTTCAACTTTCAACTTTCAATTGAAATTATTTTCTTCAATTGAAATTTCAATTTTCAATTTTAGCTTCAATTGAAATTTCAACTTTCAATTTTCAAATTGGACACTACTGCTTTCAATACACTAAACTTGTAGTCTTGCTAGTTTTGTGAACCGCTCGAAAACAACCATATTTAGCAAATCTATTTTTGATTCCAATTAAAGATCACTATATTCTCTTCAGAAAAACAAACAAACAGAAAAGTATACATAGATAGGTAGGTACATTTTCAATCTTTTCTCAAGAACAATTAAGTTTATTTAAAAGAAATAGTTTGTGTTTGTAAAACATTCATTTTATCGAACTGAAAACGTTTCCGTTAGAGAAAGTAGCTATGATAAATACGTAATAATGTTAAACTGACTAAACCATTTTTATGTAGAGTCAAAATTAGATGTTTTCTTAAATAATTTCACTTTTGTGGATTTTCAGACTTTAACTCTTTATATAATCACGAAATTGAAAGGATTCATTTCAACCAAACAGTTTCCAGTCAATGTTCGTTTTGTTCTACTGAGCGAAAATACTCTTGTATTACAAATTCAACATTATTGCTCATGATCATTCTGTTCTTTTTATTCATAGAACTCATTTGAGTTATTGTCTTCTATACTTAGAAGATAAAGAAAATTCTTTCAGACTTTACAATCTTCTGCCACTATGCTCAGTTTAGTATCATCTAAAATCTCCTTCACTGCTTGAAAATATAGCCAGAATATTAAAATTCTTCGAAATTTCGAAAATCAGGAGATTTGGCAAGCCTGAATGCCACTTAGCTGACGAAGATTTTCCTCTCTCTTGATCTCGATTATAGATGAAGAAAAGAATAAAACAACAACAACTGCCGAATTACAACGACAACGCCTGAGTATAAGAATCAAAACCAATAGACAAATAGTAATCTAAAATCTTGCATGGACATAAGACGTGACGTCATGGGTCCAACTGTTATTCTCTTTTCATCGGCTTTTATTCGACAGTTCATGTGAATGACAGATCGAAAGAAATGAAATGAAATGATACTTATTCGGAGTTAAGCTTGTCAAGAGAGAAGCCGACGATGGATGAATATTCATCGTCTAGCTCGTGTAAGTTCTTTTTTTCTTTTTTTCATCATTTATATTCTTTGAACATCCTGTCAGTTTGACTTGCATCAAAAAAACATTAGTTTAATTAAACAATTTTGAAGATGCACACGTATATCGCTCAGCGTAAGTTAAAATAAAATCGTTTGAATAAAAATCCAAAGCAAAAAAAGAAGCTGCTCCATCTCGCGCTCACACAGTATCGAATCCCGAGTTAATTGAATTGTCTCTAATCGAATAATATCCCGTCAATCATTCTGTTTAGACAATGAGTACGATGCCGACGACTATTCCGATGGTCTATCGGTGTTCAAACGCTACAAACCACGTAGTCTCGACGAGCTCATCACTCGAACGAAATTCAGCAAGAAAGAAATTCAAATCATCTATCAAGGCTTCAAACAAGAATGTCCGACAGGTATTATCAACGAACAAACATTCAAAAACATCTACAAACAATTCTTTCCCTTTGCCGACACATCGACCTATGCTCATCTAATTTTCTCGACTTTTGACCTTCGTTCAACCGGCGTGATCACCTTCGAAGATTTCCTTCTCTGTCTCTCGACTTTATGTCGTGGTTCAACCGAAGACCGACTCAAATGGATCTTTTCCTTGTACGACACGACGAAATCAGGCAAACTCACCAAAGAAGTAGGTCGAAACAGAATACTTCTATAATACCGTAATACCATTACTGTAGCTCCGTAATATCACGCGCGTATCCGACTCTGCTTTATATCGTAAATTAGTGGTTAACGACCGTATACGGCAATTTTAAATTAGAATATCGAAAACTTCTATATATAGACTTTTTCCACCAAATCCTTTCCATCATACTCAAATAAAACTATTTTCTAATTTAAACTTTCAAATAACGAATTTTTGACACTTTTTAATCAGACAATATAAGAGTAGATGTGTGTATTCCCTAGTCGAACTTCTTTTGGCATGCGCATGAAAACAAAATTTTGTGGAAAAAAAATATGATTTTCAATGTAATTTTTCTCTCAAAAAAATTATATATTTTAATCAAGATTTAATTAATATTGTTTTTCTCATGCGCTTGAGTTTCTTGAGCAAGAAAGTCAAGCACTATGGACACGTCTTGAGGCCTGTGCAGGTCAAGAAAGACAAAAAAAAAGTTCGACTAGGGTTGGCCAAATAAAATATATAGTAAACGCTATTTTCTGGAAAAAATAAAATCACGAAAGACATTTTAATGATATTTGAGTATTTGCTTAGTTCGATTGAAAACTCTTACAATACGAATTAAGATCTAGAACAGTTTTAATTCGTCCTAAAATATTAGGAATATTTAAAATTTTCGTGTATAGGGCAATTTTAATTCGTTCTGTGACAAATAGAAAAAGTCTATATATAGAAGTTTTTTTTTTCGATATTTTCCACCAAACCATTTCCTAATTTAAACTTTCAAATAACGAATTTTTTACACTTTTTAATCAGACAATAAGAGTATCTCAGTACAATTTAAAATTTTCCTAGGAATAATTAAAATTTTGATTTGTCCTAGGAGAATCTAAAATTTCAATTTTTATTGAATATTTTCCAGTACTGATTAAAATTTTAATTTATGCTAGGAGAACTTAAAATTTCATTTTGTACTGGATATTTTCTAGGAAAAATTGAAATTTGAAATTCTTCTAGGATAAATCGAAATTTCGATTTACTGGAGAGAAAAAGTTCGACAATTTTTGAAAATAGTAGTAAAATCGTTCTGTACTCCCCTGGGCGAACATGCCTCACAAGATCTTATCGGATCCTAACAAAATCCGACGAAATCCTTGGTACAGGAATCCAATCGGAAGTTGTGGGACATCGGAAAATGTTCGAATACTCCAGATCCGATAGGAACTACAACTAATCCAATATTTTCCCGACACCTATAACTTCCGATTGGATTCCTGTACCAAGGATTCTGACAAAAACAATCGAATTCCCATCGGATACAATAAAATCCGGCAATTTTCCATGGTGAATCCGACAGTCGGATTTTTCGTCCTGGGTCGGTTTAGAGACAATTTTGGACATTCTAATAAGTGTTCCAAGTAGAACTCGATGAGCTCTATCGAATGGTATATTTAGTTTTCCATAATTGAACTTTTAATTTGTTCGGCTTTCCCGTAGCGGCGTCTTTGATAAAAAAAAAATTAATTTAGTATACCATTCGATAGAGCTCATCGAGTTCTACCTGGAACACTAATTGGAATATCTAAAATCGTTTTTAAAGCGAGCACAGAGCGGTTTTACTACTATTTTCAAAAATTCCCGAACTTTTCCTCTTCAGTAAATCAAAATTTCAATTTTTCCTAGAAAATATTCAGTACAAAATGAAATTTTAAGTTCTCCTAGCATAAATTAAAATTTTAATTATTCCTAGGAAAATTTTAAATTGTCCTAAATTTTAAGTTTTACTGTGACATATTTGAATTCAACGTTTTTTTTTGTTGTTGAGGATTTCGATGTGATTATCTCGGCGGTTTATGCTCTGCTTGGAAATGTGGCCAATCGGCAGTGTTCATCGAACTCGCTCCGAGAGTATGCGAAGGATGTTTTTGGCAAATTCGATGAATTCAATCGAGGTTATTTAACTCTGGAAGATTTTATTGCGTTTTGTTTGAAAGTAAAAGAAAAAAATTACCAAAAAAAAAATATTTATTTATTTATTTTTGTTTTTTAAAGGATCCGGTTTTGATTCAGTCGATTGAATCGTTAAGAATAACTGTTTGAACTCATTCTTTTAATGCTTGTAAACGAGCTGCAAAATTCGTTTCGACTTCGGGTTCGGATTCGGCAGCCTGTTCGTCAGGAATTGCAGATGGAAGTTGTCGGATTTTATCTAGAGAATAAATAAATAAATAAATTTGAATTGAAAGAGAGAGAAATCTACCGCCAAGAACTTCGTCAATCACTCGTTGAGCTTCTTCATCGGCTTCGTCTTCGAGATCGGGATTGTCTAAAGCGCCTGACACCGATTCATCGATCATTTCACCGACAATTCCCATCTTAAATTAGAGAAGACAAAATCCAATCATCATTTCGAATGTCTCAAGTAGTTAAATCTATACCTTCATTAATTCTTGAGCAAATTGCTGTGAAATACCTTGTAATTGCTCGACTTTCATCAATTCAGATAATGACGCAGCTATTGCACCACTTTTCTCCATCACACCAGTCAAACGAACATTGGCTTAAATAACACTCTTGAATGATTCAACACATAAAAAACAATATTCATTCTACTTAATTGCGTTTTGACAGCCATGTCAATCGAGTCTAAATTCGCTTTCGCTGCATACAAATTACTTTTATTATGTTTAATCCTAAACAAACCAAAATGATTAAAAACTTCGAAAAATGAGTCATCGTACTTGACGATCGCTTTAGCCAATGTCTTGATTGCCTCCTTATTATTTGTCGCTGCATGTTTCTTAATGTCTTGTGTCAACCGTTGAATCTCTCGGTCAGAATCTTAACGACAAAAGGTTCAAAACTCGAACGGAACTCGATTTGTTTACTATTAATCTCTCGATCGATCGTTCGTTTCTCCCTTCGAACTGTACTGCTGATCTCCTTGGCCTTGAAAATCGAAATAAATCTCTCGTTGTTTTTGGTTAAATCTCCCGACCTGATCTCTTGCTTTTTCATAAGTTGTTCGTTTATCTTTCGGACCAAACAAGAAACTCATCATTTCGTCAAATGAAGATCTTATCTCTTTTTATTTCATAAAAGTAAATAGAAAAGAAAGAAAAAAATGATGATGTCATGCACTTCGATTGCTCCAAATAAGCCAAAGAGCGTGAATAATACCCGGAATTCCACCCAGAAATGTCAATAAACTAAAAAAAAAAGACGAAAAATTTCAGTAATATCCGATTTAAAAGTTAAATTCAATTTTATTTTCTAAAATTCAAGAAAATAAAATCGTAAAATTAAAAGTCGAAACTTCAACTGAAGAAATAAAATTTCAATTTTATAATTTTATAGAAAATAAAGTTATAAAATTGAAACTTTATTCTATTCAGTTAAATTTTCGACTTTTAATTTTACAATTTTATTTTCTAAAATTAAAGAAAATAAAATTATAAAATTAAAAATTGAAACTTCAACTGAAAAAATAAAATTATAAAATTGAAATTTCAACTTTATTCTGTTCAGTTAAATGTTCGACTTTTAATTTTACAATCTTATTTTCTAAAATTAAAGAAAATAAAATGATAAAATTGAAAGTTAAAACTCCAACTGAAGAAATAAAATTTCAATTTTATAATTTTATTTTCTTTAATTTTAGAAAATAAAATTGTAAAATTAAAAGTCAAAAATTTAACTGAATAGAATAAAATTTCAATTTTCAATTTTATAATATTATTTTCTAAAATTAACGAAAATAAAATTATAAAATTAAAAATTGAAACTTCAGCTGAAGAAATAAAATTATAAAGTTATAAAATTGAAATTTCAACTTTATTCTGTTCAGTTAAATGTTCGATTTTTAATTTTACAATTTTATTTTCTAAAATTCAAGAAAATAAAATTATAAAATTAAAAATTGAAACTTCAGCTGAAGAAATAAAATTATAAAGTTATAAAATTGAAATTTCAACTTTATTCTGTTCAGTTAAATTTTCGACTTTTAATTTTACAATTTTATTTAACGAAAATAAAATTAAAAGTTGAAAGTTCAACTGAAGAAATAAAATTTCAATTTTATAATTTTATTTTCTTTAATTTTAGAAAATAAAGTTATAAAATTGAAACTTTATTCTGTTTAGTTGAATTTTCGACTTTCGATATTATAATTTTATTTTCTAAAATTGAATTCAATTTCTAATGAAAAATTTTTGGTTTTTGGAATTTACATGTTGAGAAAAAAGTGCGTTGTGCATCCGACTTTGATAAGCGCCACGACCGGCGGCAATAAACAAGCGAGAATTGTTAAGAGAAGATTACCACAACAATCACCCATGTTAAAGTTCGACTGACGATTCTTCTCGTTCTTCGTACTGATTTATATATAGAGAAAAGAGAGAGAGAGAAAGGGTGAAACAGTAGATTTCTCTTGTCATTTCTTACAAGATGGGTGACTTCGTCGGTAATGTTCTTCTTTCAATTTTGGCCATTTTTTTGCCGCCAGTTGTCGCGTTAATTAAAGTAGAATTAAATGAGAAGTTTGAAGAGAAACAGATGTTTTTTTTTTCAAGGTTGGATGTTCGACACATTTTTGGATTAATGTGCTCTTGACGATCCTCGGATGGGTGCCGGGATGTATTCATGCGCTTTGGCTTATCTGGGCGGGTGCGACGACGGTTTGAACTCAATGAACTCGGATGTTTTTTTTTTATTTTATTTTTTAATCAAGCGAAAAATAAAGGGTTGTTAGTAATATTCATAGATATTGTTTGTTGGTTGTTGTTCGTAGGTGATTGGTGGTGGATTGGGTTGTTGTCTATTGTTGATCGGTGGTTGCATGGTTTGTCGAGCTTGTGTTTGCCATTGTTGATTGAATTGAAGTTGATTTTGTGGGAGATTTCGTCGTTGAATCTGTTGTCGATATTGTCGAGTCGTTGGTTCGTAATGTCGTTCGATGATTTCGCCTTGATCACCGACGAAATAGCCGATTTGCATTTTGTCAATGCCACGATCGGGATCACGAAGCGCTTTCTTCGTTTGCCAAACGCCATTCGGACCCATTCGACGTTCGTCATGAGCTTGAACGACACGCGGACGACCATCGGGACCACGTGAGATTTGTGTTACATTCATCGAACTCATACCGAACACTTTTACGTTCGGATCGGAATTCGAAATCGATGAAAAACCACCGAAACGATTGGCTAAATTTAGAAATGATTGCATTATGTCTTCTTCGATATTCGCCATTTTAAATAAAAACAAAACAAAAGACAAATACACGAAGTATTTATATATAACGAACAGATAATATTCACGAATATTCGAGACGAATAGAATCAATGACGCGTATCGATAATAAATAATCAAGATTACTCATCGAATTTAGCACACAAAAAGCAAAAGCAAAAATTAATGTTTAATTCTGTTTTGTTAAGCAATGAGTTTGATCATGATTTGTCAAATTTCCAACTTGCAGTCCCCGATCATTCCACTCATTGTTCTCATCGAGAAAATAACAACCTGATGAATAAACTCGTAATTTATAATTTGATGTAAAATTAAAACTTTCATTTGTAATTGGTGGATTCATTTGAGAATTATTATTTGAACAATAAGAAATGATTTCCGAGGAATTTAATTCTCGTAAACCGAAAACTAAAGATCGATGATTTCGAGTTTGTTCATTATCGAGGAAAAATAAATGAAAATCCGAAGGACAGAAGATAGTCCAACCATCGATTTCATTTAATTGAGGAATTTTATCGAATTTATAAATTAATAAATAACCAACTGACGAATTCAATGGTTCGATCTCGATATGAACTGAAATCGAGAGAATAGTTGTGATATTAACATAATGGAAATTGAATAATTGTTGACGAAACGTCACATTTTGAAGAATCATTGGAGGAAGAATTCGATTTGGATCTCGAGGAATAAAGATTTCTATTGGATAATCGAGAGGAAGTTCATTTCCATTCGAATCGAAAAGTGAAAAAGAAATCGAACGCGATACATTTGTATTTGCTGAATGTCCAAATGAAGCTAAAGGTTCGACTTTTGATTGAATTCGAATTGATTTTTCTGTTTGATTGGTTTCGATTGAAGAGAATCGAATAGCTCCATTGGCAAATGTTTTATTCGAAAGAGATTCAATCGTTTCACTTTGTAAAGACATGAAAACTTCTGAAGTATTCACAATTGATTGTTGACCAACATTTAAATGAATATTTAAAATTGAATTTAATCGAGAAATTATTTCTTTCATTTTATTTTCAATTTGATTTGCTAATTCTTTTTGTTGATAAATATTTTTCTCATTTTCATTTAAAAGATTGATTTTCATCAATTGAGATTCTAAATCTGTTTCATAATCTTGAGAGAATTCTGTTGCTCTTTTAGAATCTAAATCTAAAATCGTCGTTCTTTGTTGTAAAGGACCGTTGACAGCTGATAAAAGATTCGAAGCACATTGAAATAATTGAGTTGCACAAGTTTCAGCATCTTCTTGAGAAATTTTCATCGAAATCGATTGTAAAGCTAAAGTTAATCGAAAACATCGATCAGCTGCAACTGAAATCGTGTTTCGAGTTAATTGATTTGTTGATTTAGTCAGTTGAACTAATGATGAAGATTGTAATTTAATACTATTCGATGTTGTTATTTGGAGATTTTGAGTAAAGGAAATTAAATATTCTCTCGTTGAAGATTGAGAATTTAATTCTTTTTCGAATTCGACAAGAGCTGATTGATTGAATGAACTGTTCGTTGGTTGGCTTTGAGTTGTTAAAGATGAAATTGAAATAATTGAAAGAGGAATTCCACTTGAAACAGCTTTATCAATATTTTGTTGATTTATTTGATTAAATTGTTGAGAAAAAGAAGTTAATAATTGTGAAACTGTATTTTGGTTTCCGGTTGAAAGTAAATTCGTATTCAGTTGAGAATCAGCTTCGATAGAAATTGAAGAAAGATTAAATTTTGTTAAACAATTTAATTGATCTCGAATTTCAATAAATAAAATTTGATTTTCTTCTGAAGGTAAATAAACTTGAAAAGATGAAAAACTTGAAAAAGCGATCATCAGCTGATTTGTGAAAGAATAAAGAGAATAATCTTTAATTCCATCTTCATCAAACCAATTTGGACAAGCGATCTCAAACAAAGTTGTTATTGTTCCATTTGATGGAGAAATCGAACAAGAACCATTTTCAGGAGGTTGATTAATCACAAATTGCAATGCACTTGTACTGGTTTCATTTGGAAATGAATAAACAACTTCAAATTTCCAGAATTTAACTGTAGGATTTTGAATAAATAATTGATTTAAGACAGTAAAATTACTCGAACTCTTGCCGAAGAAATAGTTTTGAGTTTGATTAAATAAAATCCAAAGAGAAGAATTCGCTTCTCCTGAATAAACATTCCAAAGGATTTTCTGAATTGAAGAACAATTTCCAATGCAAAGAGAAAAAAGAGCAACTTGAGTTGTTGGATTTACGAATTGATATTCGAGATTCGGAGAACAAAGAGTTACGATTACACAACCGATTGCGATCATTTGTCGACGAGTATTTTCTATTTTGACAAGAACATAACCTGTCGCTTGTTGAGTCGAATTTAAAATATTTGTCATTTGAACCATAAATTGATAAGTTCGATTCGATTGAAGTGATTTAGAGAGAATTGTCAATGAAGAATTAATCGAATTATCAAATCGAAATCCAGTTCGATTTGTTAAACACGAAGGAGTTGAAGAATTATTTGTTTGATCGTCAATTGTTAATAAAAAACCATTAAAATTTGGAAAATTAAAAGTTGGATAAATTCGACAAAAATATTTGTAAATCCATTTCTATTTTTCAATTAAAATTGAAATCAATTCGAATTATTTTAATACTCAACTCACATCTTTATCAAAAGTATTTTCATCGAGATCAATCGAATAAGATCCTGGATCTAATTTCAAATCTTGTTCGAATCCACTTGTGATCATTGAAGTTCCTAATTGAACAAGATTTGCTGTGATTCCTGATGGAGTTATTTCAACATAAACTGATGAAGAATTTTTTAATGTTGGATATTTAGTCATTGTGATTGTTAATTCAAGTTCGAAGGATCCGAAAGGAAGTTTTCTTGCTGGAATAAATAATTCACTCGATGTTGTTTCGATTTCAGAATCGAATGGAATTACATTCGAATTATTTTTTAGAATCCATTGAGTTTGAATCGATGTTGAATCGTTACAATTCAATTCAATCAAAGAAACGATATAAAAATCTTGACTTCGACGAAATTTCAAAGGATTTATTAACGTTGAACCACTGGGAATTAAAATTATCTGAGGAGATCGACACGCTAACATTTTAACAAAAAAATTTTTCTTTTTGAATTTTTCTTTGAACGATTTACTTTGATTGACATTTGTTGTTGTTGTTGTGGATGTTGACGTTGATGTTGTTGATGTTGACGTGGTTGTTGTTGTTGATGTCGTTGATGTTGTTGATGTGGTTGGTGTTGGACCTAAATAATCAAATGAAAATATCGAATCGTTGCTTTTTCCTTTCTCTATTACAGAAATTTGTTGATAAACAAAACTTTTGAATTCGATTATTATTCCAATCGACAACAAATAAATTTCCAAAGCTATCAAAAGCGAGACTTTGTGGATAATTCAATTTATCGGATGTTGAACCTTGACCAGAACAAGCAACAATACAACGAAAACCATTTTCATCTGAACCTATTATTCGATGATTATAAGTATCAGAAATGAAAAGATATTTATTTCCATCCAAAATCACATTTCTTGGTTGATTAAGTGAAATTGTTATATTTGCAGATGTATTTCCTGCAACTGTAATTCCATTTATTTGTCCTAATCGAAATAATTGAATTCGATGATTCTCATAATCAGCAACATATAAATCAAAATTCGTATCAACAAAGATTCCATTTGGATTATTTAACAAATTCGAAGTAGAACCAGCAGAACCAGTTCCAGCAACTGTTGTCATTGTTGATGAACTGTCATTTAACGATTTTTTTACAACTTGATGTCCACTATACATTGAACAATATAAAGTATTATTAAGATCAACAAAAAGACCATAAATATCGGAAGAAACATTCGCGATAGTAGTGGTTTGATTTGAATATGAATTCGAGAATTGAATTATTTGTTTAATTGAAGGATGACCTCCAACATAAATTTGTCCATTTGTTGTTACAAATATTGAATATGCTGATGATGATAATTGTGCATATAAAATAAGATTCGGATCAGTTGAATTATTCATCCAAATGAGAATTCGTCCGTTTTGACGATTGATTGTATAAATTGAATTATTCGTATCAATGTACAAAGCGCGAGGACCTGACCCGATTTGACCACTATTTGCAAATGTGGTTGCATTTTGATTCCAAGTTGAATTCGTCGGAAACATCGGTTGATTATACGATTGACCTATCGAACAAAAAAAAAAGAAAAGTAAAAATGTTTGTGAATGAATAAATAGATTAACTTTGAATTTGTCGAACAAATAGAAAAACGACGACCAAGTGAAAATTCATCGTGAAGATAAAATGTTTTTGATGTTGATTTAGAATTTGTGAATAAAAAAGCAAAGTTTGATTTTGACGAAAATCATTTGTTTGTCAGTCGAGGACAAACGTCTTTTTGATAGCGTAATAAAAACACGAATTGAATTTTGTAATTCACAGGGGAAAAAAGACAAATAACATTGATCAAGAGTCGATTGAATGTAGGCCGGTCAACCGTACCTCATTTTGACAATTTATTGAAAAGACACCATGCCAGAAGGAAAATTGTCATTCACAAAACAACAGATTTAAGAAAATAGAAGAGAGAGAACATGTTGCACATATAAATCTAACAAAGAATTGATGAGAAAGGTAATGGAAATGAGATCATATAACGATAGTCAATCTGTTGCTTCAGATTTAAACAATGTAACACGATTAGCATTACAAATCTCGGTGAACGATGAACGACGTCAACTGAATGAACTTCTCTCTATCATTGAGTGTTTCTTTTCTTTCTTCATTAATTCATTCTGCTCTGCTTCATTGATCATCTTCTTAATTCTTCGATTTGTTTGTTCTTGGCACAGAGGTTTCACTGTAAAGTCAAACTTAATTTGAATATAAAGCGGTGTGAAACAAATTCATACTGTCCCAGACCAGACATGGGCAAATTATGACTTTCTCAAGTCACAAGTCAAGTCAAGTCAAAGTCATATGCTAATAGTTTGAAAAATCATGATGAATATTTGTAATAATTTATTTAAAAAAAAATACATTATCTCTTGGTTACATTTTAGCAAAGTTAACATTTCTAATGTTGTTTGAAGACAATAGATCGTATATGAATCATTCTTATTCTGTCGATTGGTTAGTAAACTACTAATGATAGTCGTGATCGTTCTTTTCTCGTAGGTGAACAAATATATACAAAAATGATACGAATCAATAACACCGGCAAGCGTTCTGTAACACTGTTATGATCAAGCAAAAAAAAGGACTCATATATCAGTGAGAAAAATCTGCAGAATGTCAGTAAGAAATTAAACTTTTAAACCATATGTCTGACTTGACTTGTGTTTTCTATGGCAAGTCAGAAGTCAAGCAATAAAGTCAAAATTGACTTGACTTGACTTTGACTTAAGTCGTTTTCGACTTGACTTGCCCATCTCTGTCCCAGACAGCAGTGTCAAAGTTCCTCCTAAGCAGAAAATTCTAGAATTTTCCTATTCTGTTTTAATATCAGTTTCATTTCTTGATTTTGTTCCGTCTGAAATTCTATATGAATAACCCTAATTCAAAAATAACGAATTCTAATCGAATTATGTTCATCAAAGGAGAATTCTAGCTTCTAATAAGAATTTTTCTTTGCCCGTAGAAGTGATTGTATTGAAATTTCTGGCAGAATTCTTGTGTAATGAATATATTTCTAAATTCTATGGATAGAATTTTGATACCCACAAAACAAAAGCGTATGTTTATTAGTGTAAAGAAATGATTTTTAAGCTGAAATGTTCTTCTTTGTTTCGATAATTAGTTAATCAAAAATTATTGATGAGTTTCTTGTCGCCATCGTGTCATTGAATCTTTGAATGTTTTTCTATAGAGTTCGGAAGGCAGAACAAATACAGTAAAGACAAGCATTGGTGGTGTAAAAGAAATGAAATAACCACAAAGATATAACCAAGGATTTTCAGATGGATCGACACATCCAGATATCAATGACATGATTAAACGAGGCACGGCTAATAGAAGCAAAATAAAAGGACTGATTAGCAATTGTTTATGTTCACGTATTTGATTGACAGCATGCTCTTTGAACGATTTTTTATTGGCTTTTGCAGTTGATCGTCGTCGAGCTGTACCAAAAATAATAAATAAAGCAGAGAAAAGATTAACAAGAAATGGTACGACAAGATGAATAAATAAAGTAATTGTGTTGTAGGTTTGAACAGAACGAGAATATCGAATAACACACAAAACATTATGTTCATTTTCCATTGTCATATTCATTGTTGAATTATTATTCATATTGATAGGAATGTATTTCTGAGTTGTATGTTCGAATAATTCATGATGTATTGGCTCATGAATAAGAGTACCCATGATGAAAACAGGTAAGATCAGAAGAATCCATCGAGCTGCACGTTGACTCTTTTTCTTATCAAAATTAACTCCCTTTGATACGTTCACAGTTCGTTCAATAGCAACACAAGCATTTAACCAACCATCTAAATACAAGCAAAGTTTTAGAATAGGGCCAATGAATACACAATCTGTTCGAAGAATCGATGAACGAACGATTGAATGTAGTTGAATAAGAATAACAAACCAAAATTTCAGTGTAAACATAGTAATTGTTAGAAGAGAAGTAATTGAAGATGCTAATAAATAGATTCCACAACCAACTTTTCTTAATTCTTTATTTCTAAATGTTATTAAAGAAAAGATACCATTAATGAAACCAATAACAAACATAATCATAGTGAGACCAGCAGCTGTTTGAATCAAAACTGATTGCTTTCGAAATGATATATTCAATTGAATCTTATTTCGTAAAATCTCATTAATAGTCAAACCAATTCCTTTCGTAAATAAACTACATTGATCACCAATCACACAACTACTATGTTTCTTATTTATTCGATTGAGAGTGAGATTATGTGGACCAGTAACAAGTAAAGTAAAAGATCCTCTCATATTTGGATTCCATGTTGTTACCACCAGAATATAGACATGATCTGCTTCGAGATAATCTCCTAACTGGAAATGATATTGACCACAAGTGAAATTGCTTTGTGTGAGTAAATTTTGATTTGGATATGATGGATCAAAATTGTTTTTGTATAAATATCCAAAGAGTAGAATACTTGTATTTGTGTCGAATGTATATGAACCATTGTATTTGACATTGATTTGAATAGTTTCATAATGATAATTTCCTTTTCCACATATTCGTGGATAAACTTGATTTTCTTTTGTTAGTTCTGATGAATATGTTGTTCGAAGAACTAATGAAAATTTCGGTCGACTGATGAAAAAATCGATTCTATTTAAGACTTACTAATCGGATTGAAAGTAATATTATTGGGACCAAATACCACTATTGAAATCTTCTTTACCAAGTGCGAATATCTTGGCATCATGATCAATATGTATGTTACACTTGACTGCAATTCCGTAATGATTTTAAATTCATACCTAGGACAACCATCAGAGTTATGAGCGATTAATCTTTCATACGGGAAAAATTCGTTAAAATGTTCTTTATACAAATAACTCCTTATACCGTCGAGATGATTGTCGACACTTGATAATGTATAATTGCCTGATTGAACTACATTGATTTGTATGGGTTGATAATAAAATTCTGAAGGTAGAATATTCTCATGATGACATTGAGAACGAATTTCAGTCGATTTTGATGAATATAATGATTGAATAATTCTTGTTGGAAATTCATCTTTATCTTCAAATAGTTTTATAGTATGAAGTTGAAATTAATGCTCGTCTACATACTCATTTGTTTGACCTTAACTACATCTGGCCCTTTAAGAAACAAAGAGAATGGACCTTGCTCATCTACATCAGTATATTGTGTTGTTACAATTAAAGTGTATGTGATATTCAATTTCAAATAGGCAATTAATTTTAATTGATCATCATAACACAAGTCATCACTTCGAGCGAATGAATTATCAATTGAATCATAAGGATTAAATTGATGTTCATAGAGATAACCAATTGTATACAAACTGCTCTCAGTTGAGAATATGTAGAAACCTGATGTATTCACATTGATCTCGAAGGCTTCGTAATAATGATCTAATGGTCTACAGTTAAAACTTGTATGTTTTTGGCTTTTATTATTTAATTCTGACGAGTAATTCGATTGAATCATTGGTTCAGTGTCATCTATATTCTCAACGAGATATTTTCAAAGAGGATTTTAAAAAAAATTGAACCTACTTTGATGTTGCATAGAAACATAACTGGGACCGTGAACAGTTATTGAGAAATAACCTTGTTGAAGTCGTTGAGCTGTTGTTACAATTAATAGAAATGAACTATTCGCCGGACGATACAAAGTCATTTTAAATTGATAGTTATAATAATTATCATTATTTGATTGTATTTTGTTTATATTAAGATCCAATAAAGTGAAGTTATTTTCATAAGTATATCCAGCTAAACTTTTAGTACTATGACTTGTAATTGTATAATCTCCTTCTTCTTTCGTATGAATTTCAATGATTTCACAATAGTAATTTAACAATTCGCAGTCTTTAAGACGATGACATCTATGACTATTGACTGATAAATTCGATGAATAGTTTGTTTGTACAAATTCTCTAATTTCTATTGAATCTAAGAGAAGATAAACTCTGTTTTTGCCTTTAAAAGTTATTAAATAGAATTTTTTACCACTAATATTATTTTTCACGATTTTTTGTATTCGATGATTACTTCGATCGGTGACATAAATATTTCCATAGCTATCAAATGACATTGTTTCAGGATACGATAATTTATTGCTTGTTGAACCTTCTTGACCAGAACATCCAAAAATACAACGAAAACCATTTTCATCTGAACCAATTATTCGATTATTGCCTGAATCAACAACAAACAGATGTTGATCACCATCGAGAAGTATTCCTGTTGGATAAAAAAGTTCGATTGTTAGTCTTGCTGATTCTTTTCCTGCTACAGTTATTCCATTTTGTTGATTCAAGTGAAATAATTGAATTCGATCATTGTAACAATCTGCAACATATAAATCTAAGTTGATATCAACGAATATTCCCATAGGACCATAGAGCGTATCCGATTCAGATCCTTCAAAATCTAGTCCAGCAATGATTGTTGTCGTGCCATTTGACCATGTTTTATAAACTTGATGATTCTCAAACACTGAGCAATATAAATTGTCATAAATATCAATGAAAAGACCATAACCATACGATGTAACATTCATAACAGATGCCCATGTTTCATTTTCTACAATCCATTTATCAATACGACCATAATTTCCATTGTCAACATAAATATCACCGTTCATTGTTACAAATAGTGATGCTGGACTTGATAAATTACTCGAAATAGTTTTTGTTGGATAGAGATCATTTCCATTTAGCCAAATATGAATTTGACCAGTGTCTCTATTGGGTATGTAAATTGAATTGTTTGAATTGACAAAGATACCAAACGGTTGTATGCCCACAAAACTTCGATTGGCAAAAGTCGTTGCTTTTGAATTCCAAGTTGTGTTCAAACAAAATCTTGGTTGATTATATGAAAGTGTCAAAACTACGAAGTCAAAATGAAAAGATTTTTGAACAGTTTTCCGGACACTTACGATCAGATTTCTTTGATAAAGACATTTTTTGAACTCGATTATTTCCCGAATCCGTGACATAAATATTTCCATAACTATCGAATGACATTATGACAGGAGAAGATAATTTATCGTTTATACAACGAAAACCATTTTCATCCGAGCCAATTATTCGATTATTTCCATGATCAACAATAAACAGATGTCGATCACCATCGAGAACAATTCCTGTTGGATGAAAGAGTTCAATTGTTAATTTTGCTGATCCATTTCCTGCAACAGTTATTCCATTTCGTTGATTCCTTCGAAATAATTGAATTCGATTATTCCCAAAATCTGCAACATATAGATCTAAATTGATATCAACGAATATTCCCCAAGGATGATTGAGTGAATTCAATTCAGATCCTGCAACAACTGCTGTTGCACCATTTAACCATTTTTTCTCAACTCGATGCTTATCCGACATTGAACAATATAAACTCTCGGAAATATCAATGAAAATAGCGTAACATGTTGATGTAACATTCATCATAACTGATGTCCATGTTTCATTTTCTCGAATCCATTTATCAATTCGACCGTGATTCACTTGATTACCAACATAAATATCACCATTGTTTGTCACAAATATCGATGATGGATTTGATAAACTACTTGGAATCTTTTTTGATAGTTTATCATTGTTCCAAATAAGAATTTCATTAGTTTTTTGATTCGGTATGTAAATTGAATTGTTTGAATTAATAAATATGAGAGTTTCATTAGCAAAATTAGTTGCATTTGAATTCCAAGTTGCATTTGGACGAAATCTTGGTTGATTGAATGAAACTTCTACAGCTGTTAAGATACCAATAATATTATAAAATAGAAGAAAATCTCTCCAAACTCGACTAAACATTTTAAATGAATTAATCGCCTGAAAAGATTTTTTGTTTTATTCAAATATTGTTAAAACAAAAAAAACAATTAGCTTTGTTAATACTGATATAAATCACGTTTATTTACTTCTATCAAAGCTAAATAATTACACATGAAAATTATTAAGACGACTTATTGTTTTTTAACTTGGTTTGTTGTCTATCAAAATTCTCCTCCTACGTACTCATGAGTTTTGATTCTATTACGCCAATCGTTCTAACTAACGGTCTACATAATCTGGTTCGAGTGTACATCTGAAATCTGTTTTTCGAAATTGAATTTCGTTCGGGAAATATATATATAATGGCTGTTTGAAATTCTTCGTAAAACTTATTCTTAAAATTAGTGATCCGATCATAAGAAGAGTAGAATGTGGATCTTTGACTGATGTTCTAACTCTATCTGTCTATGTAATTAAACTCGATAGAAGCAAAACAAATCTTAGTCATCTTTCTCTCTACTCGTCCGTTGTGTCGAGTGTAAATCTAGTTTCATTTAATTTCATAGTTTATAGAAACATTTCGTTCTCTTAGTACAGTCGACATCAAATTCACATTTTTTTTTCTTCATTTTGATCAACTGTTTAAACATTGATTATAAAGACCTGATATTAATGTTTGTAAATGGATTTTTATATTCATAAATTGAACCTAAATATCGATAAGTATTTTCAATTTGTATATGATAAGATCAATCTAAAGTTTTTTTGGTTTTAACAAGACGATCTCTCTCACTACTATACTCTACTTCTCTTTTGCATTTTTACTCTTGATGAAAAAATGTGCAACCTATTGTATTGATATTACTCTATACTATTTCAAAAAGTCATCTCCTGGTTTTTCCTCTGTTCCAGATCAATCCTCAAACATATTCGACGAGCTTGACGAAGCTGTCTCTTCTTAAAGATTTCGAAATAATTTGTTGTATTTCATAAACCTCGTCTTACTTTTCACTTTTTAATATTTTATGCAAAATACTTCTCTCTTTATTGTTCGAATATTGTTTTGTTTTCGTTTTTCATCTAGTGATATCGATATTGTTCATATCTTTCATAACTTCTCTATTATTTCTTAATGTTCTATTATTTCGAATGAGTGAATTATTCAACTTTAATGGAACTATCAGGATCTACTAAGATCACAGCTTTACATTCAAGTCGTCGAAATGTTAATCATTTAAAATAACTTTTTTAGTGAAAAGAATAAAATTGCTATAACACAGATATTCTGAAAGTGTTGATACATGAACGTGAGTGTTCTTTACTGGTGAAATAAGAGTTTATTCGGTACATCGAGTTCTGATGGTTCGATTGTTGATCGTTGAGATCAAACTCTTGATTCGACTATTTTTCATCAATTAAGAATAATAAATCTCATTTTTTTTATTCCTTTTATTATCATATTTTAATTTGTGTCAACATCAAATCGTTGAATTCGATGATTAAACGTATCGGCAACATAAAGATTATTCGCACGATCAATTACTAAACCTATTGGATTATTTAACTGATTTGATCCTTCTCCTTCACCATTTCCACCGACAACAACATGACCTTCTTTCGAACCTGATGGCCAACACATAACTCGATTATTATAAAAATCTGCCACAAAAACATCACCGTTTTCATTCACAACTAATCCTTGTGGATACGATAATTGTTTCAAACTATTTCCTCCTCCTTGTCCACCAGCAACAATAATTCCTTCTTTTGCACCTTTCAACCATTTCATCACACGATGATTGGCACGATCTGAAACATAGATCGAATCTTCTTGATCAACGAAAATGAATCCCGGATAGTTGAGTTTATCTCCTTTTTCATTTCCACCTGCAACAATAGTTCCTTGTTTTTCATCTTTTTTCCATCTTTTCACTTCATCTCTCCTCCAATCGGAAACAAACAAATCTCCTTTGTTATTCATCGTTAATCCAACACATGAAATATCTTGAATGAGAATTTGTCTATCATTTTGATTTTCTAATGACCATCGAACAACTCTTCCATTTCCCCAATCACATATAATCAAAGATTTCTTATTTCGATCCAAAATCACACTACATGGACAATTCAATTGATCGATTCTGTTTCCTTTTCCATTTCCTCCAGCAACAACTTCACCATTTCTTTCGCCAAATTTCCATTTAATAATACGATGATTTCCATAATCAGCAACATAAATAGTTTGTTGTTGATCATCAACATCGATTCCATTAGGCCTATCGAATTGGTTTAATTGATCTCCTTCTCGATTTCCACCAGCAATCGTAGTTGCTTGTTGTTTCCATTTAAGATCTGTAGTAGTTGGAGTTGGAGTAATATTAATGAATAGTTTGTTAATAAATGTTGATGATGAATCTTGTTTAATTTGAATGTAATCTGTTTGATAAAGTTGATTTTTGAGATCTTCTAATTGTATTCGAAGTTGTTTCAAAATAATTTCATTGAAATCTTTCTTTTTAACAGTTTTTTGCATTTCTTCAGTGAATGAACGCAATTTAACTTCAATAGTTTGAGAATATTGCTGAACAAGATTTCGTTGTTCTTGAGCTGTTTGTCGAATTTTTTCGATGGATATTCGTTCCCATTGAGTAATTTGTTGTATTAACGGATGATTATTTTTATGATCGTCCAAAGTTTGTGCAAATTGATTTCGTTGATCTTCAATTTGATGAAATTGTAATTTCAATTCTTCACGATGTTTCATCAAATCATCGACACAAAAATGTTGTGAACATCCCGTACATATATAAGTTGTTATTTCTTCTTCGCATGCATAGCATTTCATTATTGTATTTGATGTAGCCATGGTCTTTTTTTCTTTTAATGCGCACTGTTGTGTTCATTATTTTGTCAAGAGCTTTTTATTATTCTTTAACAAAAAAAAGAAGAACGAAAATAAATGCCGATCGTTTTCGCTTTTCTTTCCTCTCACAAAATCGACGACTGCGTTTCGTCATCAGTAGATGTCTTCTAGGAAGAACGAGCACAAACAAAAATTAGTTTGACTTCGATTTCTTTCCAGTGACAATTAGTTTCCCGTACTATTCTGTAATTAAAATCGAACCCAATTTTTCTGGAAAATTTACGGTTTTTGAGATTCGACGTAGGCATATTTTCGTTAAAATTATTAATTTTGATGAATTAAAAGAAGATCTTTTATGCGGCTTGTCGACGCGTAACGCGACACTTCAGTTCGGATTTTGATTTGACTGACCATTGGATGTTCTAGAGAATACTCGAAAGTGTAGGAAAAC
>Ga0209935_1001819_pt1 | contig 30278 bp, 20 predicted proteins | sample ThiBio_1000_plan_2_FD_183958 | JGI IMG/M metagenome (GOLD analysis project Ga0209935, IMG submission 183958) | Wastewater bioreactor microbial communities from Cape Town, South Africa - Thiocy_cont_1000_plan (SPAdes) | ecosystem: Engineered > Bioreactor > Thiocyanate-remediating >...
TCGGCCAGCATGTTTAATGCTCTTTATACTTTTTTGCTTAAAACAATAGCTTCTATAGGCTAAAAAATAAAGGGGAGACATGATTTAATCTTACAAGCTCATTGTAACCATGTCTACGAATCACACAAATAAAGTTGGTTTTATAGAATCGCGTCCCCGCCCTGTATGACGATACCCGTGAAACTTCCCGCTATCATTAGCTCTTGGAGCAACGCCTCCAAGAGAAGCCGCTTGTTTTCCAGTTAAAGTCCCTAACTCAGGCATTAAGGCGAGGAGATCTTGTGCCGTAATATCTCCAACTCCCGGGATTTCCTTTAACATTTCTGCACGAGCGAGTAAGTCAGGATCAGAATTGATAAGTGCCTCAATCTGTTTTGTGATTTGAGTAATTTGATCAATTAAGGTCTTAATCATGAGTTCACAACTGCTTTTGATAACTGAAGCTTTTGGTGCTTTCGCTCGATTCTTTTCAGCCACCAAGAATTGCTTCAAATTCTTACGGCGTTGAACCAACGCATAAAGAGTGCTTTGCTGCTTAGAAACGAGGGTAAAAAGTTTCAAGTGATCATGGCGCTCAAAACCGTAAAGTGCTAAAGCTTTTGCATCGAGAGAGTCTGTCTTAGCCGTGTTTCCAAACGAACGAATAAAGCTTTTCACTTTGCGGGTATTTGCACGATGTACATGATAGTTTTTGTCACAGAGAGTTAGTAATAGCTCCATTTCATAACCGCCTGTCGTTTCTAAAATTACTAAAGAGCTTGGCAGATGAGCTTTAGAGTCTTTCAAAAAGGTGTGAATCCCTTTTGCGTTATTTTCGTATTCTTTACATGACGAGTTGCTGTGCATAGCAACAACAAATGTAAATTTTCCAATATCTATTCCTATAAAATTTTGATAATGTGACATGTGTTTCTCGAGTATTTAAGGAGTTATAATTATTTTAGATTGTAAACGGGTGCATAAAAATGTCCCATGCAACTATCCAAATATCTCAAGAGTTCGGGCTAGAGTACCTATATCCAGACGATTGTAAAATCGATTGCTTCACGGTCACTCACGCCCGCGATACTCTCTCATTCATGAATGAGAGAGTATCTCCCTCCCTTAATCCTCTTATAACACACTCTTAACTTACAATTGCTTCGGAGCAAAGCTCCTCGCAAAGACGGCTCCCCCCTACCCGTCTTTGCGAGGTTCCATAGAAACCGAAGCAATCCAGAAACCTCTCAGGTTATTTTATCCCTTTGTAACATACGACTTCAAATAATATCCTGTATAGCTTTCAGGAACCTTGATAATCGCTTCTGGGGTCCCAGTGGCCACAATCCGCCCTCCCCCATCTCCTCCTTCAGGTCCCAGGTCGATAATCCAATCGGCTGTTTTAATAACCTCAAGATTATGTTCGATAACAATCACTGTATTCCCTTGATCCACTAGGGTATGAAGGACTTCAAGCAATTTTCGCACATCATCAAAATGAAGGCCTGTTGTCGGCTCGTCCAAAATATAGAGCGTTTTTCCCGTTGCCCGACGAGAGAGCTCTTTTGAAAGTTTTACGCGCTGCGCTTCTCCTCCAGAGAGCGTGGTTGCCCGCTGACCCACATGGATGTAACCGAGCCCCACTTGGGAAAGGGTTGAAAGCTTTTCCTTGATACTTGGCATCGCATCAAAAAAGACGAGCGCTTCATCCACGGTCATATCTAAAATGTCAGCAATGGATTTATCTCGATATTTGATCTCAAGTGTTTCTCGATTGTACCGCTTGCCATGACATTGATCGCATTCCACATACACATCCGGCAAAAAGTGCATTTCAATCTTGATGACCCCATCCCCTTGGCACGCTTCACATCGTCCACCTTTCACATTGAAAGAAAAGCGTCCAGGTGAATATCCGCGTGCTTTAGCTTCAGGAAGAGCTGAAAACCATTCGCGAATTGGGGTAAAGACACCCGTATAGGTGGCAGGGTTTGATCTTGGGGTACGCCCAATGGGGGATTGATCAATATCAACAATTTTATTAATCAGTTCAATCCCTTCAATCCGATCATAGGGCCCCGGAACTTCGGAATTATCATTCAAGATTTGCGCCAACCCCTTATAGAGGGTTTCAATAATTAGGGATGACTTGCCTCCCCCTGAAACGCCAGTAACGGAAATAAAGGTCCCCAGGGGAAAATCAACGGTGACATTTTGAAGGTTATGGGTTTTTGCGCCGACAACTCTCAAGGACTGTCCCCGCTTGGGCTTACGCCGCCCTTTGGGAAGAGGGACTTTCTGAGCCCCCACCAAATACTGTCCTGTCAGGCTTTTTGGGTTTTCCATAATTTCTTTAGGTGTCCCTTGGGCCACAATAAAACCGCCCTTAACTCCTGCCCCAGGTCCCATATCAATGACATGATCTGCCATGCGGATGGCATCTTCGTCATGCTCCACCACAAGCACAGTGTTTCCCAAATCCCTCAGTCGCGTCAGTGTGGCCAAAAGCCGATCATTGTCCTTCTGATGAAGACCGATGGAGGGCTCATCCAGAACGTAGAGAACACCCGTAAGTCCCGAGCCGATTTGGGATGCGAGGCGAATGCGCTGGCTTTCTCCCCCTGAAAGTGTTCCAGAGGAACGGGAAAGAGAAAGATAACCAAGCCCCACACTCACCAAAAAGCCAAGTCGTTCTTGAATTTCCTTTAAAATACGAACTGCTATATCCTTTTCTTTTTGGCTCAACTTTTCTGTCAGCTCCTCAAACCAAGCTTGCGCATGGGCAATAGACATTTCCGTCACTTGACCAATATGAAGTCCTTGGATTTTTACGGCTAAAGCTTCGGGCTTTAAGCGATATCCCTGGCAATCCTCGCATGGCAATGTACTTTGGTAACGACTCATTTCCTCCGGTTGACCATAACGCTCTTTTCTTTCTCGCTGTCGTCGGGTAAGGCTGGGGATCACCCCTTCAAAAACTTTGTTTTGGGTAAAAGTTCGGGCCTCATCATGATAGGTGGTAGGAACCTTTTCTCCCCCCGATCCGTATAAAATAACGTCTTTGGTGTTTTGAGGTAGGGTCGCAAAGGGCTCGTCCATCCGTCCGCCAAACTTGGCCACAACAGCTTCCAGGGCTTGGTTATAATAGTATGAGAATGCTCCAGCCCAGGGGGCAATGACCCCCTCCCCTAACGTAAGTTGAGGATTGGGAACGATCAGATGAGGATCAAAAACTATCTTCACCCCAAGGCCGTCACATCCCGGACAAGCCCCAAAGGGGCTGTTAAAAGAAAAAAGACGAGGCTCAATTTCATCGATTGTGAAACCGGATACAGGACATGCAAACTTCGCCGAAAAGGTGTGACGTTCCCCCGTATCCGCATTTTCCGCATACAGGAGTCCATCGGACAGTCTTAAACACGTCTCAATCGCATCAGGCAAACGATGACCAATGTCAGGACGGATAACAAGGCGATCCACAACAACTTCGATGTCATGTTTGATTTTTTTATTTAGGACGGGAACCTCATCAATTTCATAAAGCGTTCCATCCACCTTAAGACGTTGAAATCCTTGCTTCCGTAGATCTGAAATTTCCTTTTTATATTCACCTTTCCGACCCCTCACGATGGGAGCGAGAAGATAAAGCCGTGTCCCTTCAGGAAGTTCCATTAAACGATCCACCATTTCAGAGACGGTCTGACTTTGAATAGGAAGCCCCGTCACAGGTGAATAGGGGATCCCAATACGCGCAAACAAGAGCCGTAGGTAATCATAAATTTCCGTCACCGTCCCAACGGTCGAACGAGGATTTTTAGAAGTGGTTTTTTGTTCAATGGAAATGGCCGGCGAAAGCCCATCAATTGAGTCCACATCAGGCTTTTGCATGAGTTGAAGGAATTGGCGGGCATAAGCCGAAAGACTTTCCACATAGCGCCGTTGTCCTTCGGCATAGATTGTGTCAAAGGCAAGAGACGACTTCCCAGAGCCACTGAGGCCTGTGATAACCACGAGCTGATCGCGTGGAATCTCAACTTCAATATTTTTAAGATTATGCTCCCGCGCACCGCGGACATGAATTAAATTTGTCATTTAAAGATCTCACCAATGAACAATTTGTTGTTCATTAAAAATTTCATACATAAAACTCTCGGATAGTTCCACCCGCCGAAGCATAATCCGTCTTCGCCAAGGCTACGACGGATACCCGCCTAATTTCATCTCAAATTTACCCTTAAGCGTTTTGCGTAGGCGGGTAAAAATATGTTGCATCAAGAAATACATTTGTTATCCTAAACGCAGCGCACGGATATCGACCATCCGTAACGCTGCTAAACATAACTAAACACCACAGGAGGTTCAGCCATGTCTGATCTGAATATATACACACATGACATTTACATCAAACGCTTAGAATATCATCTCGACCAATTGACCAAAACCCTTGAATAGCTTGATATTTTGATCTATAGCGCAGGTCAAACATGTCGCGAGCTAAGAATACGTGTCGTTCATTAGAGCGCTGATGATGGACATAAGGAAGAGATTGAGGTGTCGAGTACCACAATCTCTTCCAAAAGATCAACCTTCTCACTTTTAGAAATCATAAAGAAGGCGTTTTTTTCTCTTTTTCTTTTCCTTTTTCTTTATTTTCATTCTCGTGTTCAACATTTTCAAAGCTTAAAAAAACTGCAAGCTCTTGATACTTCTTAAGGATTTTTTTACCACTCCAAAAGATCTCTCTTAAAAGCTCATTATAGGGAAGAAACTCTTGGTGCATTGTATTACCAATATTTTGTTTCCTATAATTATAATAATCTCCAATAAATTTTCGTATTTTCTTTTGAGTATCTTTTTTAAGCTTAGAAAATCCTTTGTATTGTAAGGCTCTCAAGAAAGGAACAATATTCACGTCTTGATCATACTTAGGAAGCCTTTTTAGAATTTGTTTTTCATCCTGATCCGTATAAAAACTAAAACACGTTTTCAAGAAAAGAAACCGAATATCCACAATATCTAATTCCTTTTTGGGAGATTTACTATAGGCTACCCCTTTCAGTTCTTCGTCCAATTTTTTATCTGCTGCTGCATAACGTTCAACATCATAAGGTATATGAAGGAGAAAGTGGCAGTATACATAAAGAAGTGCAGAGTTAGATTTTCTTGCTTCTGGTTCTTGAAAGAGAGCTTCAAGTCTTTTGACAACTTCTTCATAACCCAAGTCTATGGAATGGGTTATTGCAAATTTGAGTCTATCTTCAAACTTGGGCGGGTGGCACAAATGCAAGACCGCGCTTCTTTTTTGAGTATCGCCCATCTGACCATAAGCAAAGGAAACGGCTTCACCTAAATCTGATATGGTTTGTCTAGGAGGAAACTTTTTCTGAAAATCCTCAAAGAAACGAGCGATACTATCAATTTCAACAACACTTTGTTTCTTATTACTATCATCAGGTTTCATCCCATTACATGCAGAAATTAGTTTTTTAGCGCACGTTTCCCAAATTCGTGGACTTAGGAATTGATCAGCTCTGAAAAAGGAAACTATTTCTTTAACTTGCCTTTTCTTTACATACATTTCTAAAAGTTCTTCTAATAAATCAAAACGGAAAGTACGCTCATCTCCCTGAAACTTATGCTGAAAAGCTCCTGTAGCAAAATAAGCGCCCCATAGAGTTAGATCGGAGGGCTTTTCTTCAAAACAGGACGGCTTTTCTAATAAAATCCATGCTTTTGCTTCTCTGTCCCCAGCTGCCTTAAGGAGGCACAAAGCCCAAAACCTTCTTTTGGCTCGAGTCATTTCCTCAAGGGATTTGTTTCCATGCTCAAATGGATGTTGAGCTGACTTAGCTTGTTCACCCATTTTAGTAAGAGTTGCTTTTACTTCTTCTGAATCTTTAACAATTTCTCCCAATAGCGGCGCCTTCATAGCAAATGTAAGGGGATCCTTAGCAAACCAATCAATATTCTCAGGGTTCAACAAAGCTAATGTGACTTCATTTCGGCAGGGGAGCTCATTATTCCCCTCAAAAAAACCCTTGATATTAGTAAGAGGCCCATGGAGAACCTGGTGCCATAAGCGACAAACTTGCCTTACTTTACCTTTAGCTTCATCGCCTAAAAATGAAAAAATATGAAGAAGGAGCTCATTCGGAAGGAGTTCTCCCTCGAGAGGTTCGTTCATATTCTGCTCATTTGAGGACTTACGCTTTCCTTTTTTTTGAGTTTTTCCCCGATGATATTCCTCTTCTGCATCTTCCTTTTCATCGTTCATAGCAAAGGAAAGATTGGATGTTCCCATGAGTCCACATAGGACAACTGCAGAAACAGAAAATTTCAATAACTTTTGCACCATAATTTCAATCCATATTAAAAATACAAGATGTATTTAATATAAGAAAATAAAAATTTCAACAAAAATGACTGATTATTATTTTTTACATGTGAGCCTACGTCTTAGAAAGCGTGCTCTCAAGCTATCAGAAAAGGCTATCAACTTCGCAAGCGCTTAGCTTGCGGCTCCAATGTCTTTGACATAGAATAATTAGCGTAAGTGAATTTCTTTCCAATTATTTAATAAGGACTTTTCGATATATTCACCTGTTATTCTAATATTGCTTTCAGGCCGAACATCGTTAGGAACAATGTGTATATTTTCATGGGAAGATGAGACAAAACCAATTTTGAAGTGCGACAGATCTCCTTCTTTCACTCCCCATTCTGGGCCTAATTGAGATCGCTTAAGAACGAATGCGCCACCAGACTTCAATTCAGCCACAAACCCTTTCGAGAAATGACGTTTTGTTGAATCATTTTGGTTTTCTGTATTCAGGCGAGGACTTATAGCAACAGCTATATCATAATTTGATTCGTTTTCAATTTTAAGGATTGCATCATCTCGTTTGCCATGAGCGTGTGTAACAAACATTAATACACCTAAAAAGACAAATAATTTCTTCATAATTAGTACTCCGCAATTAAAAGCGATCAAACTTGATCCCTTAAGGACTTTTTTAATATAGGGAGAACTATATTAGAATGCAAGATTAAGATACATTTTCATCCTAAATATTTTTTTAACTATCAAATCCAGTCTAAATATCGATTTCCCTGGATTGAAACCTTGCAAAATTAAAGTGGACTTAGTAAACTGCGAGGCTTTTTGATCTTTTTTACTAATTTTTCCCTTCCCCACACCGCCTCGAGCAACTGAGGACCCACCGTAAATAGCAATAAACAATCATGACCCCTCTAGCTTTTAGGATTGGTTTTTTCTAGAATCCCCCCATTAAGATGAAAGGGTGTATATGGCCAAAGCTGTCGTGTTGTGTATTTTAGATGGATGGGGACACCGAGAAAACGGGTCGGACAACGCCATCACACGCGCCAAAACACCTCATTGGAATGAGTTAATGGCTCATTCTCCCCATACTCTGTTGAAAGCCTCTGAGCTCAATGTCGGACTCCCTGAAGGACAAATGGGCAATTCTGAAGTAGGACACATGAATATTGGGGCAGGGCGATTGATCCTCCAAGATCTCCCACGAATTGATGAAGCTATCCGTAATCATACAATTGAAGATTTAGCCCCCCTAAAAGACTTTATGAAAGCCCTGAAAAACTCTGGAGGGACATGTCACCTTCTCGGGCTTCTTTCTCCTGGTGGCATTCATTCTCATGAAACCCACATCAAAGCCCTCTCAGCCATCCTTGCGAATCAAGGCATCCCTGTTGCGATTCATGCGTTTTTAGATGGGCGAGATACCCCTCCCCAAAGTGCAGGCTCTTACCTGTCATCCCTTTTAACCTTTATCAAAGAATACCCCCTTATCAAACTCGCAACAGTCGGCGGTCGTTATTATGGGATGGATCGAGACAAACGATGGGATCGAATTGAAAAGGCTTACAAAACAATAGTCGAGGGAACGCCTCGCACTGGAGATGTCCTTACCTATCTCCATCAAAGTTATGAAGACGGTATTACGGACGAGTTTGTCATGCCAGCGGCCCTTGAATCATACCATGGCATGAAAGATGGGGATGGCCTTTTCATGGCAAATTTTAGGTCTGATCGCGCTCGGCAGATTTTAACGGCTCTTTTAGACCCAAATTTCCAAGACTTTAAGAGAGATAGATACATTCATTTTACGGCATCCTTAGGAATGACGGAATATTCAGAAACCCTCAATACCTGGATGAAAACCCTTTTTCCTTCCTCTTCTCCTCAAGATGTTTTAGGAGAAGTTATTGCTGCACACGGGTTGAAGCAACTCCGTATTGCTGAGACAGAAAAATATGCCCATGTCACCTTTTTCTTTAATGGCGGTCGCGAAACCTCTTTTCCTGAAGAAGACCGCATCCTTATCCCTTCTCCCAAAGTTGCAACATACGATCTTCAACCTGAAATGTCTGCCTATGAACTCACAGATCGCTTGATTGAAGCCATTGAAAATGGGAAATATACTCTCATCGTCGTCAATTATGCAAACACAGATATGGTAGGACATACGGGTAATTTCGAGGCAACGCGAAAGGCTGTTGAGGTGGTTGACACATGTTTAGGACGCATCAAAACCGCAGTTGAGAAATCAGGGGTTTGCCTTCTTATCACTGCTGATCACGGAAATGCAGAAGTTATGTACGATGAGTCCCTCAAATCACCCCATACGGCTCATACAACGAATCCTGTACCCCTTGTCATGTTCAATGGACCACGGGCTTCACTTCATCCAGGAAGGCTTTGTGATATAGCCCCCACGATTTTACAAATATTAGATTTTCCAAAGCCTCCTCCTATGACGGGTTCTTCCCTCTTAGAGACGAAGCATGAAGAGTAACACCCCATCCCGTTGTGTCATCCTTGGCAAGAAATGCTTTGTTTTTCAAGGAAAAACATTAGCATTTTTTAGCCCTAGGATGACACGCGGAGGGGAGATAGCCGTAAGGTGTTACTATGGGTAAATACTCGTTATTTCTTTCCTTATTTTTATGCAGTTCATCCTCATTAGCAGTCGATGCCCACCAGGAATTCAAGAAAATAAGACAGCAAAAAACTGAGCTTTTTCAAGAGCAACAACGTCTCATGGAAGAAGCAACGCAGCTTGAGAAAACACTTCATGACCTTTCAGTCGTGAATGAAGAGAAGAAAGCCCATCTTGCTCGATGTAGAGAAGAAATTGCAAAAAAACTCCCTCTTTTAGCCCGCCTTGCGAGGTCAAATCCCTTAGCGATTTTGGCCGATCCAACTGCAAGCCAAAATGCACTGCGAGGTATTGTCTTAGTTCGTTCCTTTACAACATCTCTTAAACAACAAATGCAACACATTCAAGCACAACTCCATGAAACTTCGGCTCTTTCCAAAGACCTAGAAGGGAAAGCTGAAGCTTATACAAAACTTATTCAGGGTATTGAATTTCAACAAGCTCAACTTTCAGCTACCACAGATCAAAAGATCGAAAATGTTAAGAAAGATGTGCTGAACCGTCTCGCTGATGAAGATGATGTCAACACCCTCTTAGAGGAGAGTCGAGCGACTCTATCAAAAAAAGAACGTGCCGCAGCGGTGGCAACAGCTGAAAAGAATTTGCCTTTCCGTCGTCTTGAATTCCCAGTTGTGGGTAAGATTGTTAACGATAAATCACTTCAAAAGAAATTCAACCCCAATGCCCAAGGGATTATTTTTAAAACGAAAAAGAATGCTGACGTACTTGCTCCTTCCAAGGGAACGGTCGTCTTTAAAGGACCTTTCCGATCTCAAGGAGATATTTTAATTCTTGATCATGGAGAGAAAGTCTATACCATTTTAATGGGCATGCACAAAATTGATGCAAAAGAGGGCAAAAACGTATATGCTGGTGAGAAATTAGGAATGATGGCGGGGTATGGGGCAGAGGCCCCTATGCTTTATTTAGAGCTAAGGCAGAAGGGTAAAGCTATTGATCCGAAGCCATACTTTTCCGAGTAAATATGGAGTTACCAATGACCGCGAAGGTTTTAAGTCTATTTTGTTTCAGCCTTTTATCAACAGTTGCTGTTGCAAGCTTCTATTCATCAACTCAGCCCCAAGAAAAAACAAAAGAAGCTCCCTCCAGTGAAAAAGCATCTTCACCGGCGCATTTAGATTCTCATTTATTTGATAATATTCTGGAGCGTATTGAGGAAGACTATGTCGAAGAAGTTACTGATGAGAAACTTCTCGAAGGAGCTCTTAATGGCATGTTAAGCTCTCTTGATCCCCATTCTGCCTACCTTGATCCTAAAGCTTATGAAGAGTTAAAAATAAAAACCAAAGCCGAATATGGGGGCTTGGGAATGGAAGTCACCATGGAAAATGGAGTCGTTAAAATTATCTCCCCTATCGATGATACTCCAGCGCAAAAGGCTGGCCTTCAAGCGGGTGATCTTATTTATCTTATCGATAAAAGACCTGTCACAGGAATGACGCTGAATGAGGCCGTTGATCTCCTTCGCGGGAAGGCTGGAACTTCAGTCCGATTGCATATTAAGCGGGAAGGAAAAGACGTCTTTGAAAAAACACTCACACGAGAAAACATACATGTAAAAGCCGTTAAATGGCGCGTGGAAGGCAATGTAGGATATATCCGTATAGCAACGTTTAATGAAAGCACAACGCCGCTTATAAAAGAGGCCATTGCTGATATTAAAAAGAAATTGGGAGATAAACTTGAAGGTTTCGTTCTTGATGTACGGAATGATCCCGGTGGACTTTTGGATGTCGCTATTAGCACTTCAAATCTCTTTCTTACCAAGGGAGAGGAAATTGTGTCCACTCGCGGCCGCAATCATAAGATGGACGAACGCGTTTATGCGGATGGGTCTGATGTTACGGATGGTGTTCCGCTCGTTGTTTTGATTAACCAAGGCTCTGCCTCAGCTTCAGAAATTTTGGCCGGTGCCCTTCAAGATAATCACCGAGCTCTGGTTGTCGGAACGAAATCCTTTGGAAAAGGATCTGTACAAGTTGTACTGCCCCTGACGAATGGAGGGGCCATTACCCTCACAACCGCGCGTTACTACACCCCGTCTGGTCGTTCTATTCAAGCTAAAGGCATTGAACCTGATATTGCTATTGATCAAGTTCAAACTAAACTCGAAAAGATTGACGAAAGTGATTTTCTTCGGGAGCAAGATTTCATGGGAGCTCTCGACACGACTCCAGAGAAAAAACCATCTTCTTCTGATAAAGAACAACCAAGCGCTCAGAAGAAACAAGAGGAAACCGAGAAATTAAACATTGAGAAAGAAAAGAAGAAAAAAGAAGTTGAGGATTATCAGCTGATGCGCGCCATAGACATCGTCCGTACGATGGCGATTACCCAAAAGTATGACAAGCAACTTTCCAATAAAAAATAAGAACGGTGTAATGCTCGTTATTCCGGAATTTAGAAAATCTCATCCCTGCCAAAGCAGGGAGTAGATTTTCTTAATATCCGGAACCTAGGGAATAATTGCGAACATTCACTAGGTTCCGGGTACTAAGTCTCTCTATCACTCACCTTGTAGACTCATGAAGAGAGTCTAAGTCCCGGAATGACAAATTATTTTGTAATTTTCTCTCAACAAATCCTGAAAAAGTTGTAAGCTTCATCTGGAAAATGAACCAAGTGAGATGACATGAGTTTTTTTGATGAGGAATTTGGGGATCCTTTATATCGTCCAGCTGTCGGGATGATGATCCTTAATGATGAAAACAAAATCTTTATCGGTCAACGTATGGATAATAAGGAACCTGCGTGGCAGATGCCACAAGGGGGTATAGGACCCCATGAAGATGTAGATCAGGCGATGTTACGCGAACTGCAAGAAGAAATAGGAACCCGTAATGTCGAGATCATTGTAAAATCAAAAACTTGGTATAAGTACGATTTACCTCCCGAGCTTGCGGCACGATTATGGAGTGGAAAATTTAAGGGTCAAAAGCAAATTTGGTACGCGTTGCGCTTTCGGGGCAAAGATGAGGAAATTAACATCCAAACTTACCAGCCAGAATTTCGCGATTGGAAATGGGTCGATAAAGAAGAACTTCTCGAGCTCATCATTCCTTTTAAGCGCGATCTCTATGCTCGTGTTCTTAAAGATTTATGGACGTATATAATTAAACATAAGTAGATACTTTGTTATTTCACTAAAAGTAACTGCAAGAGGTTGTCTGGTAGAACGGTGAAAAAATACAAAATACTCTTGTGAAAAATCGATTTTTGTGCCTAAATATAAGGCATGGAGGCCAACAAAAGCTTAATAAAAAATATTATCCTATTTCTATTTATAGGAGTTATCCCTTCCCTAGGTTGTGCGGTTGGGCTATTTAATCTTTTTTCTTGGCCATCTTGCTTTCTTCTTCTGGCCAGTTTTTTTTGTATTCTATGGATAAAGGCTCGCGAGTCAGCTCAAACCTTTCGGAAATTACTACTCACGCGCGGCGAAGTATGGGCGCTCTTTGAAGGAGATGGAATGATTGACCATTCTCCTTCCTTTCCGGGAGATTCGCTTCAATCTTTTAAAACCTTTTTTCATCCTAATTCCCTTCCAAAAGTCGAAGTAGCAATGAATCGTTTAATTCATGAAAACTTGCCTTTTCATCTCACGGTTCATACAGCTGAGAGTGAGGCAATATACACGTTAGACGGAGAATCCCTCGATGGTAAACGTATATTTTGGCTCAAGAATATTACTGATGCTGTTCACCAAGAACGCCTTCATAAGGAAGTTATCCAGAAAAATGAAGCACTCCTTGACAGTTTACAAACGACCATGGACGTATTGCCCATTTTGATTTGGTATAGAGATGAGCATCAAAAGATCAGTTATTGCAACCTTGCTTATTCAACTGCTGTTCAACTCTCTCCCCAAAAAATTTATGAAGAAGGGGTTGAATTAATTCAGCCTCGTATTGCCAAGATACTTGCCCGTAAAACATTGCTTACATGTGAAAGTCAAAGCTGCGAAAGCACAGTTATTGCCAATGGAGACAGACGTTATTTTCGCATTTGGGAGATTCCAAATCCTCAAAACCCAGGCACCACTATTGGGGTTGCTTATGATATGACGGAACTCAGTGACGCCCGTAGCGAAATTAAACGTCTCATACATGCCCATGATGAGGTCTTAGCTCATCTATCAACAGCTATTACTGTTTACGATGCTGAAGGAACGCTTCAATACTATAATCAGGCTTATGTAAAATTACACGCCTTCGATGACGAATTTCTGAAGGGTCGCCCACGTCTTGATGAAGTTCTCGAAGAGCTAAGACGCCTACGTCAACTCCCTGAATATACTGATTTTCCCGCTTATAAAAAGCGACGACTCCAGCAGCTCAAAGAACAAGTAATGCCTCAAGAAGACCTCATGCACTTGCCGGATTCGCGAACAATACGAATATTTAGTGCTCCTCACCCCATGGGTGGACTTTTATTTATGTTTGAAGATGTGACAGATTACTTAGCTCTCGAAGGGAAAAATAAGATACTATTCGACGCATATCAAGCAACACTTGATAATTTGTTTGAAGGTGTCGTCGTCATTGGAAGTGACAATCGTCTAAGATTTTTTAACCCCAGCTTTGTCCGGCTGTGGAATTTTGAAGATAAGGATGTCCAGCAAGACCAACACCTCACGACCATTATCGAAAAGTTGAAAGATCTTTTTGATTATGAAGAAGACTGGGCAATCTATAAAGCTAAGCTTATTGAAAATGTTACTGATCGTGTACCGAAAACGGGTCAATTGAAGCGAAAGGATGGGATGATTGTAAACTTCAGGTATGTTCCTCTTCCCGATGGGGATCACCTGTTAACCTATACAGATGCTACGGATACATTCCGAGTTCAAAATGCTCTCCAAGAAAAGAATGAAGCCCTGAAAACAGCCGACCAACTCAAATCGGAATTCATTGCAAATATATCCTATGAGCTCAGAGGACCTTTAAATACCATAGCTGGATTTTCAGAGGTTCTTTCTCATCAGTATTTTGGCGTCCTTAATGAACGTCAAGCTGATTACATTAATGGTATCTCTGATTCTTCAACCAAACTTTTATATCTTGTGAATGATATCCTTGATTTAGCCTCTATTGAAGCAGGATATTTAACACTTCAAGCTAGCCGTGTTGACATTCCATCTTTAATGAAAGACATCATTAGTCTTGTTGCTAAAAGGCTGGAGATGAATAGACAACATCTTATCCTGAAATGTGATAGATCAGTTGAAGACTGGATCGTAGATGAAACCAGGCTTAAACAAGCCATCTTGAACCTATTTAGCAATGCCATCAAATATACACCACCCGACGGAACAATCACTCTTGAAGCACAAGTCACTGACGAAGAACTTGAAATCTCTGTCACTGATACAGGTGTGGGAATTGCCCCAGAAGTTCAAAAGCACCTTTTAGATAAGTTTGAGCAACGCAATGGAGATATTCCGATAGGCACAGGCCTTGGGCTATCTCTTGTCAAAAGATTTATTGAACTTCATGGGGGGCGCATCCTCTTGTTTTCTGAGGCTCATCAAGGGACAAAGGTCACTTGCATCTTGCCTAAGATAGCTGAGCAAACTGAACCCGAAGAAGAAAAGAAAGTTGCAGGTGGATCAATTTATCAATAATCCTGGCTTCTCTTTTTTCCTCATTATCAAACGACATATCACGACGCATAAGCTCGTTGACATCTTATTTTTTATTCATATATTCTCAATCATTGGTAAAATCAAATGCGGTGTTTTATGAAAAAGATAATTTTATTAGCCGTTATCGCCATTTTATTCTCGAATGGGCATACTCAAGCAATGCAACCTGACGCTGATGAGGCAACTCGGATCGTTGCGAGAAAAAAATGGAAAAAAGGTGTTCTCGAAATGGGCTTAGGCGCGGCTTCTGTTGGATTCATCGGGTGGCTCGATAATAACGGCGTAAGGCATCTTTCATTTGGTCAATCTGCTACAAAATCCACACTAAAAGCAGGAGCCTTGATTTTATGTGCGGAAGGGGCAAGAAATTTTGGATCGGGTATTTATGAAGAATACGAGAGATTTCGAAACCGAGTACCTGGGGTTCACCCTATTGCATTTAGAAACATTTGTAACGGATTGGTAGACCTAGGATTGGCGTTTTCAATTTATGGAATCAATACATGGTGTTTAGATTATTTACCTTCGGCCTACACGATGCTGTATGGACACCATCAGACCCAGGGAATAGCTATTTTACTAGGATATAGAGGATACAATACACTCAAAGAAAATATTCCAGATTTCGGGTCGGACCAAGATTGGGGATGGGGGGTTCAACTGATCTGCCAAGCAGGGAGCACCCTTCTCTCAAAAGCCAAGTCAATGGTATCTTCAGCTTCTTCATGGATTTCTTCCTTCTGGAATACTCCTAAAGTTGAGTAAAAACGGAATAAAGATATGGTGGATTAATATCCTTTTATTTCTCCTAAACCGCTGGCACACCACTTGTTGTTGAATATTCAAAGTGATAGGCCTCATCTGGATGAACATAGGCGCGAATGGCATGGGCAGCTTGGGCGGCCTCTGCAAAGCCTGTCAGAATCAGCTTAAGCTTATGGGGGTATGTGGCAATGTCACCTATCGCAAAAATCCCTGGCGTATTGGTGGAACAATCACTTGGATCAACGATAATGTGGGTGGTGTTAAGCTGAAGTCCCCAATGGGCAATAGGACCTAAATTCATAGCTAATCCATAAAAGGGAAGAAGAATGTCTGCTGGAATCTCTTTGATTTCCCCTTCCATAGATTTGACGATGACTGCTTCAAGACGACCCTCATTCCCAGAAAGACCTTCCAGCTGAAAGGGAATGACAAGATCAATGGTACCCATCTGTGCTAGTCGATTCAGTTGCGCTTCGCTTTCAGGGGCCGCCCTAAATTTTGGACGGCGATGAACAACCGTAATCTTTTTTGCAATCTCAGCCAATGAGAGCGCCCAATCCACGGCTGAATCCCCACCGCCTGCAATGACGAGACGTTTATCTCTGAAGTCTTCTCGGTTTTTCACATAGTAAAAAATACTTGTTCCTTCAAAGTCCTCAAGCCTTTCCAAGGGAGGACGATTGGGTCCAAAAGCTCCTACACCTGCCGCAATAAGGATAACCTTAGCCTCAAGTTTGACTCCATTGGAAGTTTCAAGACGCCAAATACCTTCCTCTGTTTTAGCAAGGCTTATGACCTGTTCACCTAAGTGATAAACGGGTTCAAAAGGCTCAGCTTGCTTTTTAAGATTGTCAACCAGATCACCCGCTAAGATCTTTGGAAAACCAGGAATGTCATAAATAGGCTTTTCAGGATACAGGGCCGTGCATTGCCCTCCCACCATTTCGAGAGAATCAATGACGTGACATTTTAGGCGCATCATACCACATTCAAAAACCGCAAACAGTCCCACAGGCCCCGCCCCGATAATAGCAACATCTGTCTGGTGGATACTCATAATTCTCTTTTCACTTAATTTTTACTAGGTGCAAAAATCCCTGACTTTCCTCAAAAAATCAAGCAAAATAAATTCGTCATTCCGGAATTTACCCCGGATCAAGTCCGGGGTTGGCGACCACTAGGGAGCTTGGATTTTCTTAATATCCGGGACCTTCTGCCGTATTTGAACCAAGGAATTCCCCAGATCCCGGATATTAAGAAGCTCTAACCCTCCCCCTGATTTAATCAGGGGTCGGAAGATCTTCTAAATTCCGGGATGACGCTGGAAAGGATGACGTTCGAAACTTACGCCGCTTCTAAAATTGTCTCAACTTTTTGAATAGCATGTTCTGTTTCAATATTTTCGACGGCCGCAATTTCTCCTGCTAGACGCATGAGAGCGTTTTGATAAACTTGCCGTTCACTATAAGATTGATCTGGCTGATTTGCAGTCCTGTAAAGCTCACGCACAACTTCTGCCAATGAAATAGGATTGCCTGAGTTAATTTTTGCTTCGTATTCTTGAGCTCGCCTGCTCCACATATTGCGTTTCGCACGCCCGCGTATTTTTAAAGTATTGATAGCAGTGGCCATTTCTTTTGTTGTACACACAGGTCGCAACCCAGAGGTTTTTGCTTTAGCAACAGGAAGACGTAAAGTCATCCGATCTTTTTCAAAAGAGATCACAAACATTTCAAGAGTATGTCCGGCAACCTCATGTGTTTCTATTGATTTAATTTTTCCAATGCCGTGTGCTGGATAAACCACATGGTGTCCACATGAAAAAGATGATGATTTCGCCATTTTCAACCCTCCGCTTAGTGTGTTGCATAAAGAGTTATTTTATTCTACCTAATGATCTTAGAAAGGATAAAAAACTAATTAAGTAGATTTGACCCGAATGATCTCGTAACTCTGTTATATATAGATATCATTTTTTTTGTTCCAAGGCCACCCCCCCTCAAGGGATTGAAATTTTTGCATTCTTTTTAAGTCAAGCCAAAATAATTCTTTAAAATTGGCGCCTTAAAAAGGTTAAAAAAGAGTTAAAAAAGATTGGTTATTTTTCAAGGCCATAGTTATAAGCTACCTGACGAGGGACAGCTGGTGGAATATGATAGGACTCAAGGTATTGTTTTAAAAGGCGATTAAAAGCCCATTTCACTTTATAATGTTGTCCAGGTTTTGTTTTTATGACAGCCCTGACTTCCATAGAATAGTCGTTAACTTCATTAATTCCATCGATTTCTACGGAACCTACCACCAAGGATCGCGTTTTCTTGTCTTTCTGAAGATCAGAAGAAATTTTTTCTAAGACTTCAAAAACCTGATTAATATCTGCATCTATTCCAACCCGAAAAAGCATAAGTGCAGCTGAATAATCTCTGTTTTGATTACAAAGACTTGTAATGCTTCCATAAGGAAAGGTGAAAAGAGATCCATCTGTAGCGCGAAGGCGCACGACTCTGACTGTCAAAGATTCAATACGCCCCATCTGCCCATTAATAAGCATAAGGTCTCCCACTGCAAATGCATCCTCAAGAAGCATAAAAAAGCCCGTGATAAAATCTTTAACCAAGGACTGCACGCCGAAGGAAAGCCCAATCGAAAGGATACCCACTGTGGCAAGGATGGGAACAACATCCACGTCGAGCTCAACAATGATGAATAAAATGGCCGGGGTCCAAACAGCAATGCGTAATACATTTCGGCTCACGCTAGAGATTGTTTTGAAGCGAGCGGCTTTTTGTTTTTGCACCTCATCTTCGAACCCCTTTTCCTTACTCAGATACCTTGCAAGAAGATCATTTCCCGTACGTGTAATGATAAGAGCTGCAACGATAATCACAAAAATGCTAAAGCTCTTTTCTGCAATCAGGCGTCCCGTCTTAGAAAAGAGGAAGTAAGAAGGGTTAAATCCCCATAAATCGAGCACGAAAAGAAAAGCAGCTGCGTACAAAAGGGCGATTGTCACAAAATCAATTTGTCGACCATAGAAAAGTGAACGTTTAGCAATCGTGGGAGATACCTGTTGCAATTTTTTATGAATACAGAGAATCCGCAATTTACGTAGCCAATAGGCCGCGATAGTTAAAAGAGGAAATATGGCAAGGGTGAATAAGCTCTTCCAAACAACAATCTGAAAACGATCAACCTCATGTGTAACCCAAGTGACATAACTAATGACTATAAAAATAATCATAGGAATATAACAATATTTCAAGTAAGGAAGCAGGGCCTTTTTTAGGGGGGAAAGGCTGGAACGAGCTTTTTGTGCTTTTATCCAGTCTCTAACTTCTTCTTGAAGAGACAACATCATGAAAATGGCAAAAACCGTAATAATAAATCCTGAACCTTGTAAGAGAAGCCTTTTCCCTGCCACAGGCAGGTGAATCAATGCTCCCGCTTCAAGGGCAAAGTAACCAATAAGAGCGACAATTCCCATCCGGCGAATCCAGACATAGCTTATGGCGAGGACTTCTTGGGAGAGGGGAATATGTTTATGATCAGGAGTCATTGGCTTTAAAAAAACATGGGCCAAATTTAAAAGAATCCATATCGTGACGGACCCAGAGCTTAAAATTCTCACCACTTCAAGGTAGATACCATCATGGGGGTTAAGAAGCCGAAGAATGGTATAAAGAAAGAAACCGAATATAAGAGGGGACGCCATGGAGAGCAGTCCAGCCAGAGTGAGTTTTTTTAACTTTTGAGAAGTGGTATGATTTTTGCAAAGCAAAAGATGATGAATTTTGGGCGTCAACCAAGAAGAAAAACCTTGGGAAATAGCAAAAGCAAGAAGAAAAGAAATAATCAGGCGAATACTAAATGATCCTAAAAGATCACGCATTGCCGGGTTCTGCAACTCGACAACAAGCCATTCTCCCGTTTCGACAAAGTCTTTCAGGGAGACAAAACCTTCAAATACAATGGCTCCAGTGTCTTTAAAAAAATCATAAACAGCTGAAAAAAGATTAGCATTGAGCTCACTGACCTTAATGGGTTTGATGTGTGGTCCAGCTGGCACTTCAACGGGAGGCATCAATTTGGGGAACTTCCCTGCAAATGCCGTACCACGTAGTAATAATAAACTCAAAAATGCCAATAAAAAGTGTTTCATCTCTTTCTCCTCCGCCAGAGTGTAGCGTAGAAGATAAAAAAGTGAAATAGGGGGTTGGGTTTTTACTAATTTAGCTTGACACAATTAAAATTTAAAGATATATTAAAATAAATATATTAATCTTATTAATTTCGATGAACGGCAAAGAAGTCATTAAGGCACTCGAAAAGCGAGGGTGGAAAGTTCTGAGATCTCAAGGAAGCCATTATCGTTTAGGAAAAGGTTCCTTAAGAGTAACCGTCCCAATCCATGGAAATAAAACCTTGGGGAAAGGACTCTTAGCCGCTATCGAACGTCAATCGGGAGTAAAATTCTCATGAAAATTTGTTACCCATGTAAAATAGTGAAAGATCAAGACGATAAGTATTTTATAAGTTTTCCTAACTTTCCAGAAGCACTGACTGAAGGTGAAACCGTGGAAGAAGCCTTGTTTAATGCGTCAGAAGCGTTAACTTTAACTTTAGAAGGACGTGCTGAAGAAGGAATTGACATTCCTTTCCCTCCTCAAACTGAATCAGAACACATGATATATCCATCATCACGTGTTCAAGCTGCCTTGCTTGTGCGATTTAGCCGCAAGGGTCGGAAAATAGCTGACCTTGCTCGTTCACTCGGAACGTCATGGCCGGCGGCCTCTCATATGGAAGATCTGCACCATTGGACGACACTAAGACAGCTCGATAAAATGGCAGCCATTCTTGGAAAACGTTTAGTTGTCTCCTTTGAAGATAATAAAGCGCATTGAAGTGTTTCATCTCTTTCTCCTCCGCCAGAGTGTAGCGTGAAAGAGGATAAGAGGAAATAGGGATTAGTTTTTACTTAGTGCCCGAATAATTCGTATTAAAAGTTTTCTCCATCTAGAGAACAGCAGGTTGTACTCAATTTATTTAAGTCAGAAAATCTGTTAATTACTCTCGATCTGCCGCCACGTGCGGGTAGAACAGCAACCAAGGTAGCCTAATACCTGGATAACAGCTCAGTAAGACGCATGTTTTGAGAAGAATAAGTGAATTATTACGAATAATCCCTACTGCCTAATCTCATAATCCCCGCTATAGTTCACTCGATCACAATCGGGTGGAGCTATGGCCGGCGTTTATAACATCCCATCAGGATATTCGTTCTTAGAAAGTCTCGCCAAGGGACTCTTCCGCTTGGGCGCAAAAAATCCCTTTCATCTGTGTCAGATGGAAGTCTACCTTCCTACGAGACGGGCATGTATTGAGCTGAAACGGGCCTTCATGCGACAGGGAGAGGGTCGATGTATGCTGCTCCCTAAACTTTCGCTTTTGGGAGATCTTGATGAAGATGAGGAATGGCTGAGTTCGCCTCAAGACGAACTTGACTTAAAGCCTCTCATTCCTCCCTTTAAACGCCTCGGGCTTTTAACCAACCTCATTGAAGAATTTACACAAAAAACGGGAATCCTTTCCTCACCCCTCCTCTCTTTAAAACTTGCCAAGAGCCTTATCAGACTTATGGATCAAGCGGCCATTGAAAATGTACCCTGGGAAGGCCTCGTCCACCTTGTTCCCTCTGAATTTGCGAGTCACTGGCAACTGACCCTTAATTTCCTTGAGATTATCACAACCCATTGGCCTAAGATCATAGAAGAAAAAGGTTTTCTAGAACCCTACGCCCGTCATCATCAGATGGTGAATATCTTGCTCTCTCGTTGGGAAAATGCTCCTCCTCAACGTCCCATATTAGCAGCTGGGTCGACGGGTACCATGCCAGCGACAGCACGTCTCCTTCAGGCTATTGCGAAATTGCCTCAGGGGATGGTCATTTTGCCAGGACTGGATACGACGTTAAGTGTTGAAGAAACCAAGATGCTGTCCTCTTGTCATCCTCAGTACGCCCCAACACGTTTTCTCCAGAAGATGGACCTCCTTCCTTCTGAAGTTTCGTGTTGGCCTGAACTTGATGAGCAGGAGGAGAAAAACGTTTCCCGCGCTCGCCTTTTTGCTGAAGCATTGAAGCCATCCTTTTCACTTCCTTCTGGATTGCTTCGCCCCTCTGGGGCTCGCAAAGACGAGTGGGGGCGCCTTTGCGAGGCTCCGAAGGAGCCGCAGCAATCCAGTATTTTTAATCCCGGTAAGGCTCTCAAAGGCGTCTATTTCATCCCCTGCGTCTCTCCCCAAGAAGAAGCCTTGGCGATTGCCGTTCTTCTGCGTCAGCAGCTCGAAATTCCCCATCAAAAGATTGCACTCATTACCTCTGATTTAAAGCTCGCTGAGCGGGTCACCTGGGAACTTAAAAGATGGGGGATTGAGATTGATAGCTCCTCAGGAGAACCACTCGATCAAACTCCTCCCGGTGTCTTTTTAAATCTGTGTGCGGAATTTGCAGTAAACCCGCAAGATCAGGTTGCCTTTCTTTCTCTTCTTAAGCACCCTCTTTTTCGGATGGGAAAGCCAGCCGGGGTCCTCCGGTCCGACATCAGGCAGTTTGAGAAACTGGTCCTGCGAAAGGAATCAATGAAAATACCTATCTGGCTTCAGGAATTTCAGACCCTCACACACCCTCTTATAGACATAAAAAAAGACTCTTTCGAAACGTTCCTCAACACCCATTGCAAGATGGCCGAACAACTTTCCACCGATGAGACGGGCATTTGCCAACTTTGGAAAGGAGCGAAAGGAGAAGCCGTTAAGGATTTTATTACGAATATAAAAGAAATCTCAGGAGACTTCCCACCCCTGTCTCTTAATGATTACCCTCCCCTCCTGAAGGAACTCTTCCAAGGTCAAAGTCTTCGTTTCCGCCCTCAAAAGCATCCACACCTTGCCATTCTTGGACCGATTGAAGCGCGCCTTTTTCACGCAGACGTCATGATCTTAGGTGGCCTTAATGAAGGAAACTGGCCCCCTGACATTGATGTAGACCCTTGGCTCAACCGTCCTATGAGACAAGAGATGGGTTTCCCTTCTCCTGAAAGACGTATTGGGCTTTCCTCCCATGACTTTGGTCAAGCCTTTGCAAGTCCCAAGGTTTATTTGACCCGTGCCCTAAAAGTCGATGGCACGCCAACTTTGGCGTGCAGGTGGCTGGAACGTCTCGAGGTTTACTTAAAAGCGTGGAATCTTTGCCTCCCTGAAGAGCCCCGCCTTCTTGAATGGGTGAGACAGTTTGATCAACCAGACGTCCAAGAAACCCAAGCCCCTCCCTTTCCCGCGCCTCCCATAAAATCCCGACCACGACGTCTTTCAGTCACGCAAATTGAAACATGGATGCGCGATCCTTATGCCCTCTATGCGCGACACATTCTCGGGCTTTCACCTTTAGATCCTCTTAATGCTCAAGTAGAAGCTTCGGATCGAGGAACGCTCATTCATAATGCCTTGGACCAGTTTTTTAAAATTTGCCCTGATCCTCATCATAAACACGCCTTGGATATTCTTCTTACCATTGGAAAAACTTTGTTTGAGCCTTATGAGAAAAGCCCGTCCGTTAAACTTTTTTGGTGGCCGCGCTTCTGCCATTTAGCCAGCTGGTTTATAGAGAATGAGAGATCCACGCGCCGCCCTGGCACCCAAACCTTTACGGAAGTGAAGGGGAAACTCACTCTTGAAACACCTCTTGGTCCATTTGAATGCACAGCTAAAGCGGACCGAATTGATCTTTTACCGGATGGACGTCTCCGTATTCTCGATTACAAAACAGGAATTCCTCCCTCAGATCAGGATGTGCAGCTTGGTTTTTCGCCCCAATTGCCCCTGGAAGGAGCGATAGCTTTGCAACAAGGCTTCGAAGGTATCTCGGCCCGCCACATTGAAAGTCTTCAGTTTTGGTGGCTTAAAGGGGATGCTAAAGGCGGAATCATTAAAAAACTTACAGGCGATCCCTATGAACTTTCTATGAAGGCACTTGCAGGACTTGAACGGATGATTCTTTTGTTTGAGGATGAGAAAACCCCTTACCCAGCACGTCCTCTTCCCGGGAAAGGACTTAAATATAATGATTACGCCCACCTAGCACGCCTTCAAGAATGGGGGAAACTCTAATGCCTCATCAGATCGCCGCAACATCTCAACGTCTAGCAGCTCACCCCAACCATTCCGCATGGGTTGCAGCCTCAGCTGGCTCAGGCAAAACCAAGGTATTAACGGATCGGGTGCTTAATCTTCTCCTTGAAGGCTGCCCTCCTGAACGCATTTTATGTCTTACCTTTACAAAGGCTGCTGCAGCCGAAATGGCCAATCGCGTACGAATGCGGCTTGGCGAATGGGCTATTTTGCCTGAAAATGATCTTCGACAAACGATTGAAGATCTTCAAGGTGCCCCCGCTTCCTCTGAAAAATTAGAGCGTGCCCGGACGCTTTTTTGCTTAACGCTTGATACGCCTGACGGGCTTAAGATCCAAACGATTCATAGTTTTTGCCAATCTCTTTTGAAGCGTTTCCCCCTCGAAGCAGGGCTTACGCCCTTCTTTGAAGTCGCCGATGATACAGAACAACATGGCCTTATTAAAAAAGCCTCTCAAATTGTGTTGGAAAATCCCACGCTTCAAGTCCCCCTTCAGGAGCTTATTCTTCGATTTAGCGAATCCACATTAGAGGAGCTGAATTCCTTTATTTTGCAATCGCGAACCTCCTTTGAAACATGTGTTTCTCAGGAAATTGATGAGACGCTTCAAACCATCAACATCACTAAAGAAGGTCTTTTAAAATCTCTTATCACAAATATCCCTGAGGAAGAGCTGAAGAAGGGAATCCCTCTTTTAGAACAAGGAAGTCCAACAGATCAGGAGCGAGGGAAAAAACTTAGCCTTTACTTTAGCCTATCTGAAAACGAAAAAATTCAAAATTATGAGAGCTATCTTATCATCTTCCTAACCCTACAAGGTGAAAAGAGAGCACGCCTTTTGACCCAAAAGATAGCTCTTGCATCTCCTTCTCTCAAAGATCTTCTAGAGGATGAAGCACTGCGGCTTGAAAACTGGATGGAAAGGTTTAATGCCTTGGAAATATCCATCGTTTCAAAAGCTTTTTTGCATTATAGCCTCGCCTTTTTAGAGGCCTATGAAAACCTTAAAAAGGCTCAATCTCTTTTAGATTATGATGATTTGATTCTCAAAACCGTTTCCCTCTTAAAGAATCCCGGGTGTCATTGGGTTCTTTATAAACTTGATGGCGGACTTGATCATATCCTGGTGGATGAAGCCCAGGATACGAACCCTGCCCAATGGCAAGTTATTCGTGCCATCGCAGAAGAATTTTATGCGAACGCTGCGGCTGATCAGCGCAACCGCACCTTATTTATAGTAGGAGATGGCAAGCAATCCATTTATAGTTTTCAAGGCGCAGATCCTGTTGTTTTTACTCAAATGCAACATGATCTCAGAACCTTCGCCAAAAATTCAGGAAAAAAGTGGGAAGATATCGATCTCACCGTTTCCTTTCGGTCAACCCCAGAAGTCCTCGCTACCGTTGATGCGGTCTTTTCATCAAGTCCCCTCTCCTCCATGCCTCTTCAGCACCTCCCCTTTCGAAAAGAGGCCCCTGGGCATGTGGAGATCTGGCCGCTTTTGAAGGAGGAGGAAAAAAATCCACTTGAGCCTTGGCAGCCACCGCTTGTCCAACATTCCCCGGACTCTCCGCAAAAACGTCTTGCACAGCTGATGGCCAAAACCATACAAAGGTGGCTTTCTGGGTTTGGACCTTTGTCGACACCTATTAATCCTGGAGACATCCTTATCCTCGTGCGTCGAAGGACGGCCTTCGTCGATACCCTCATCCGGGCTCTCAAAGATCTTAACGTCCCTGTTGCGGGAATTGATCGGCTTTGGCTTCTCGAAGGAATCGCCGTACAAGATCTTCTTAAGATTGCGGAATTCTTGCTCCTTCCTGAAGACGATCTCACACTCGCAACAGTTTTAAAGGGACCCCTTTTTGGACTTTCGGAAGAAGATCTTTTCACCCTTGCCCACAATCGGGACAACATTTCTTTGTGGCAACGTCTTCAAAGGAATAAAGAGTTTGAAACAGTATCATCCCTCTTAAATGATCTTCTTTCCCGCGTCGATTTCTTGACGCCATTTGCTCTTTTTAGCACGATTTTGGGTCCTCTCGAGGGTAGAAAAAAATGGCATTCTCGCTTAGGATCAGAAGTCTTAGATTCTCTGGATGAATTTTTGAATCTCTGCCTCGTCTTCCAAGATAAGAAAACACCTTCTCTTCAAGGCTTTCTCCATTGGGTTTCTCAGGAAATTATTGAACTTAAACGTGACCTCGATCAAAGCAACCAAGTTCGAGTGATGACCGTTCATGGATCCAAGGGACTCCAAGCGCCAATTGTATTTCTCCCCGATACAACCCAGCCTCCCCATGATGTTCCTCCTTTTGAATTTCACAAACAAGCTTTACTATGGTTACCACCCATCGTAAAAGACATCCCTCTCACAAAGATGCTCAAGCAAGGATTACGACAAAAACAACAAGAGGAATATCTCCGCCTCCTCTACGTTGCCCTGACGCGTGCAGAAGATGCCCTTTATATTTGCGGATGGGAGGCGAATCATCAAGAAACCTGGTATGATCTTGTTCAACAAGGACTCCAAAAGATTGGAGAGGAAATCGAATTTGATTTTTCTCCCCATGTGAAAGGCATAGGATGGCGCCTTTCTTCAATTAAAGAAAGAGACGTCCCCTCCCCTAAGGCGGAAAGGTCCCCCCCATTTCTCCTGCCTCAATGGCTGAAAATACTGCCCCCTCTCGAAACCGCACCCAAACTCTTACGACCCTCAGAAAATGGAGAAGAAGAGCCATTTGGTCCTTCTCCTTTTGGAGAATTTGGAACACAAAGAGGTGTTCTGATTCACAAACTTCTTGAGATTCTCCCTAATATTAAAGAAGAGACGAGAGAGAAAGCAGCTCGCAATTTTTTAGAAAAAGAGCGCATTCCTGAAGATATGGCCATGGGGATGATTGAAAGCGTTCGAAGGGTTTTTCAGGCGTATCCCGATCTTTTTAGCACTCCTTCCCAAGGAGAAGTTCCCATCATGGGAAAGCTGGGAGAGTCCCTTCTTTCAGGACAAATTGACCGCCTTATTATCAATGAGGACCATATCCTTATCGTAGATTATAAAACGCACATCAACTTTCCAGAAAAGTTAGATGACATCCCAAAAACTTATATAAAGCAAATGGCTATTTACCAAACTGCACTCGGCCAAATTTATCCTCAGCTTCCTGTTTCGTGTGGAATTTTATGGACCCAAGTGCCCCGCCTTGACATCTTACCCAACTCTTTGATGAAAAAATTCACACCTTCAATTGACGAAAATGAGGGAACAGCTTACACTACAGAAAGTGAAGCTCGATAGAAAAGGAATCAATTGATGAGAATTTTAAAAGTAACGGATGCCTCTTTCAAAAATGATGTTATGGAGTCAAAGAAACCTGTTCTCGTTGACTTTTGGGCGGAATGGTGTGGTCCTTGCCGTATGATTGCCCCTACTTTAGAAGAGGTGGCTCAAGAAATGGGAGATGCTGCGGTTATTACCAAGTTGAACATCGACGAAAATCCTGAAACGCCCGCCCTTTTAGGCATACGGTCTATCCCAACCCTTATGGTTTTTAAAGACGGCAAAATGGTTGGAACCAAGGTTGGGGTTCAATCAAAGCAAGCCCTTATAGATTGGCTTAAATCTGCATAACGCATGTTTCTCGCCCTCCTCCGCTATAAAGTTCCCCCAGAAGAGATAGAACCTTATAGAACGGATCATATTGATTTTTTAAAAGAAGGCTATGCCAATAACGATTTTATCGTCTCAGGACGAATGATGACAGGTAAGGGCGGGGTTATCCTCTCTCCCTTAACCCGACGAGGAGACTTTGAACAGATCTTAAGCAAAGATCCCTTTAAGATACATAATCTTGCTGATTACGAAATCATTGCCTTTGAACCTTCTCGTTTTCATCCTGATTTTGCCTCTTTTATTCGAGAACCGGAAAGGGAAAAAATCGACCTCGTTCCCTATACGCCTGAGTGGGAAATTATTTATAATACAGAAGCGAGACTTCTCTCCAAAGCATTAGGTGACACACTTCAAGAGATCCATCATATTGGAAGTACAGCTATTCCAGGGATCGTAGCTAAACCCATTGTCGACATTCTACCTATTGTCAAAGACATTCGCGCCGTTGATCTTTTAACTCCTGCCTTAGAAGCCTTAGGCTATGAAGCACGAGGTGAATTTGGCATGCCAGGACGGCGGTTTTTTGTTAAAAGGCAAAACGGGAAAAGAACATTTAATGTTCATATTTTTGAAACGGGCCACCCGGATATTGAGCGTCACATCCGCTTTAGAGATTATTTAAGAAACAATCTGGATGATGCTGATTCCTATTCAACATTAAAAAAAGACCTGGTCAAAGAATCACCTGATGATATAGAGCGATACTGCTGGGGAAAAGAAGACTTTGTTAAAGCCATTGAGCTAAAAGCTTTTCTTTGGCGTACGCTTTAAGTGCGCCCTTAAAGACCATAGGCAAAAATATACTTCATCCAAGAATTCTTGGATGAAGTATATAAATACGATGATCACATCTCATTATGCAGTCACAACATCCATAGCATCCCCATATTCAGGAAGCTTTTCTTCTATCTTTTTAAAATAGTACACATCATCGTTGTTTTTATCTATTACAACATACCAATTCTGGCGATTCGATGAGCGTTGACTAAGAAAGTATTTATCTGCAAGTATTGCATAATATTTAGTTTTCTCATCAACAATTTTTTTATAGGCCTCTTCGTACTTTTCCAGGTCTTGCAGACGATAGTTTCTTTTATTTGCTTTTTTGATTTCCTGTAATGTTTGCTGAAAACCTTGAACATAATCAAAGGTCGAATCGTCGTTATCTACATAGTAGCTTTGGTATACATTTTGATTTGTAAAGCACTCTTCAAAAACTTTAGCCACATTTCCAGAATTTCTTTCACGATCTTTCAGAGAAAAAAATCCCTTTTTAAAGAGTATTTCCATGATACCACTAAATTTCTTTATTTTTATGGATGGTGCTTTACCATGGCCATTCTCAATAAAGACAGCTTCATCCCTATTTGTACCCGCAGGAACACTACACCTAGTCTCAGCATTCTGATTAGAGCCTTGTTCTGTAATATTTTCAGTCGTCTGTGAAATATATCCCTTAGTTGCTGCCTCAAGAGACCCATCGCCTCCTCCCATCCCTATTGGATCATTTGCTCGAAGACCTAACTTAGCCTTTGTCGAACCTTCTACGCCCTTTTCAACTTTACTCATTTTTCTTTTAAGAAACTTCATTGAAAATCCGCGCTTTACTTCAGTAGGGGCCTCAGCTTTGTCATTCTTAACCGTATGGATATGTACAGCTTTCATTCTTGCATTATCGCGTAGTTCTCCCTTAAAATTAATCCTTCCTTCAGAAGACCTTGTAACTCCAACCTGACTCTTTCTAAATTCTTTCGTAGTTGAATCAGTATCTCTGCGCATCAAATAACTAACCTTTTTAAACTTTCGATGAGCATTTGGACTTGTACTTTGTTTGAATACATCCAGCAATTCTTCTGGAAATTCTATATATTTACCTTTGGCTTGAGCTTCTGAAATAGACATAATTAAAGCTAGTGTTAAGCAAGCAGTTGTTAATTTTACACTTCTACTGTGCCTTTGTATATTTACAAACTTATCACACACAATACTCTCCTTTTTCTCTTTTAGTTTCTTCAACACACGTGTTTGTGGTTGATATATGTATATATACATAATATTTTATCATTGCGCAAGGTATTTTTTGTATATAAACATAAAAACTTTATATCCTTTTGCACGAAGAGAGCTGTATCTCATATAGATTCTCGTTTTTCAGCCACAAATTTATTCACTTTTTTCCATGCAACAAAATTTGAATTTTAAACACATACATAATTATCATGTGGGTATGTAAAATTAGTGCACAAGATTTTCTGCAGTGATAGAATGATCTCCATCCCAAGGAACAAATTCTTGATTATGTCGACGAAGCTACCCTTTACTTAGCAAGGAGTAAAAAAAGTTCTCTAAAAGATCTGTACTTTTCGTGTTGTGAAAAGAACCCATTTTTAGAACATGAGTATTACCCGCAACAGGGCACCGTATCACAGCAAGTTTCTTCACAGTTAGGCGACCGCTCACAGCAAGAAGGCAGTAAATCGCAAGCAGGCACCCAGGTTCCTGGAATCATTTGTCCTGTTATGCCAACATCTTCTCCGGCGCCTCTAAACGAAAAGCAGCCTGTGAGAGAGCCTGTCGCCACTCCTAGAAGTATAAAAAGAATCAAAACCCTCATTTTTTCACCCTTGTTAGCGGTCTATATTCCAATCTTTGAAGAATCATTATACATCATTTTTTGATAAAAGTTTGAAATTTTGTTGCGTCGCTTGCCACCCGACGTTTTTCTAAAGCAGCACGTCACCATCTCCCTCATTCGTCATTCCTGCGAAAGCAGGAACCCAGGAACTTATTGCAACAAAACGGTTTTTAATAAATTCTTTATGTTTTTAATTATTCGATTAAAAATTAGTCTGCATTCCTTCGGAATGCATTGTTTTGACTGGGTTCCCGCTTTCGCGGGAAGGCATTGTTGCGTGGATAGGAAAAAAGGAATTGTTGCGAACTTAAAATTTTATTAAAATTTGGTTTGAATACAACATTCTAAGGAAGAATGCATGCCAAATTCACAAAACAAAGTTCGCAACTGGA
>Ga0209935_1001820_pt1 | contig 30267 bp, 25 predicted proteins | sample ThiBio_1000_plan_2_FD_183958 | JGI IMG/M metagenome (GOLD analysis project Ga0209935, IMG submission 183958) | Wastewater bioreactor microbial communities from Cape Town, South Africa - Thiocy_cont_1000_plan (SPAdes) | ecosystem: Engineered > Bioreactor > Thiocyanate-remediating >...
CCATTAATATTACCAGCAACATGTGTATATGAATCGCCATCGAGTACATAGCGAATAACCGCATTGGCGTCACGGAGAGAAACAAGTAAACTATTCGATATATAATCAAAGTGTACACCATACGGTACCGGTAGCTGAGTTCTATTTGGCCCAGACCCATTAATTCCTCCAAGAACGACAGTACCATTCGACCAAATAGACTTAAAAGACATAATTCGGTAATTATCTCGACTGACTACATAAATTGTATTCGATATTGGATCAACTGATATTCCATAAGGCGTGCCCAACGTATTACTAGGATTTGGAATAGAACCTACAAAGACTCGTGAGCTATTAATTCTAATCGAGAGAAATAGACATACCACCGATTCTTATCCCGAAAGTGGTTCCTTGTGGCCAGTATACGGCACGATAATTAAATGAATCACTTATGTAAATATTTTGATTGGAATCCACTGCTACTCCTGATGGAAAATACAGTTGTGTTGGAGTTGAACCTGCAGTAATGTTTCCTGCAACAGTCTCACCCACAAGACTTCCAAATACAAATTTTTGTGTACGATTATTGCAACGATCAGCCACGTAGAGATTATTTGCATAATCCAACGCAATATCGAAGGGATTATAAAGAGTATTATTGGCAGGGCCTGCTGTATTCTGAATGCCTGCAACAGTGATACCTGTTATATTCCATCGAAGGATCGGAGGCGGTTTCACGAGATTTGAATTACGTTTAATTAACAATAATGATAAGACCACGGCTAGACTGATTAGAACAAGTAGACTTATGACGAGCGTAACTATAAAAACTCGTCGTTTGTGTCGATATTTTTTCTTTGATTTCAAAGTTTTATGATGATCGATTGTCTATATACAGAATTATTACCACAAAATCCTTCAATTTGAAATAAATATGATTACTTGATTTTTTGAAGAAGAATAAGAAAATTGAATTTCAGAATGCATCTTGACTGGTGTTTGTGAACTGTTTTCAGACAATGCTTGTTGAAATACACTTTTTTGAACTGAATATGCATCCTTGCTTTTGGCACTAGTTATGTGATACTGTCTAATGGTAATACGAATAATCTTGTGCGACCGTTTCTTTTTAATTTTACTCATAACTGCCTGTCTTTTCTTTTCATCTCAGACGAGAAGACATAAAAATAAATGAAATAAAACTTAATGTATTTGCTGATTTATTATTCAAAAGAGGGTGAGGGTGACGATGCTGTAGTAAATTATACAATCGATTGACGAATAACAGAAAATCTTATAACGACTGTATTCGAATTCAATTCATAAGATCTTTTTGTCATAATTTCTTAAAACAAAAAAGGATTATAAAAATAAATGCATAGTAATACATGAAGTTAGTGTATTTGCAAAAGATCACAGTATTATTTTTTAAAGTCAATATTTATTTCATGATATTCTCAAATATCAGTCTTATTTTATGTTATTTTTTTTATATTTTTCGATCAGAAAGAACAAATTCAGATCGTGTAACGAAACTACTTCGATAGAAATGTCATTCGTATCATAAATATTCATACCATGTTTTATATTCAAAGTCTTATTTTGGTAAGAAATATTTAGAATTCTCAATCATTTTTTTATTTTACAAACATAATTTAGATCATCACTTATATTCATCATGGACAAAGTTTAAGTTTGTTTTCATTTTTCTATCTCTTGATTAAAAAAAAAGATTTATTCTAGGTACGTTTGAAAATAAAACTATTAATGAAACACAACGTATGATGAATTCAGTAAACAGTTGTAAGAATTTTACTCTTTTTTCATCTTTGATTTATACATATGTAATGCTCTAATTAGTGGAGACATGCAGTGTAGATCTGTCCAGAGGTATTAATGTTACATCTCGTGTATCATCAAGTTTCTCTGCACTTATTACTTACAATTGCTCGTCAATCTACTCTTATGAACTAACTGTCATTTTCAACGACACATCGTATCCTTCTTGTTATATATCTCAATACCAATATTTACAGTATAGTACAATATTAAGTGTTACATGTAGTGGTATTTATAATAAAGCTGGTCGAAGCTGGACATTTAGCTTAGTTCAACAATCTATTTATAATAATCATTTCATTCTTAATAAAACATTGCAAATTAGTTTGGAACCAGAATCAATAAATTCTTATATCTATGACATACGTATTCATCAAAATGCAAGTACTGTATTAGTATCTGTTCAGAATTGTCTGGAGATATCAGATCCAAAATATCTTGTGGTTCAATGTAATAGTTCTGAACCGTCAAGTATTGTTAATTCAAATAATTGCACGTACATATGTACAAATCTTCAGCCAGGTATTGAGGCTAACATATCATTCATTCGATTACCGATCCCAATCATCGATACTATTGGTCAAGAATTTCCAGAAGAAAGTATTTTTAAATTAGAAAAAATCGGCAAATAAAACTCTATGTACTTCATATGATTTAAATTTTAAAATTGACTGTTATTTAGAACTTGATAAGGTCACAAATTTCTTTTTTTATTCTCATCCGGACACAAAAACAAAAGCAACTATTTACTTCGATCGTCCGAATGGAGATTATGATCAAATTTCGTTATCTTGTAATGCAACAGATAGAACTTACTGTTATTCAGCTGTACAACTTACGAATAGTACGATGAACTGTTTCAGCTGCAACAATATCATGATATATCCAATTCTAAGAGGAGTTACATATCAATGTCAAGCACAAACTATTAAACAGTATTTTACGAGTGTTCTATCTGATCCTTGGAATTTCACTACTCGTATATGAAACGTTCGAACGTAAAAATAAAATTATTTTTTTCGATTTATTTTTTAGCTCTTGAGCCTGTTTTGTATAATATATCGAATTCTTCTTTTTCAAATCGAATGGAATTTTCTCTTACTAAACAAAGTGACTATTCATCTTTAGAACTAGTGTGTGACGGTTCTGTTTACAGTCCATTCATCTGTTCAAATCTGACTAAACAAACATCGAGTTGCTACAATACATTGAACTATATCGACGGTTCTCCTGGTTGTAATTATCAATGTGTTTTTATTACTAAGAAGATCAATTATATCGATCGATCCACAGACAAATTTCAGCTAGTATTTGGTAAGTTCAGATCTATTCTAGCACTAAAATTAAAGAAAATATTGAATTTAGCACATTCAAGACCAAGTGAATATGATATTTCAACGAAGATTATTCCACAAGAATTTCATATTTTATCAACATCAGAACAGTTTGTTATCGATATTTATCGATCATTATTCTCTAATACGTATGGAGACATTCAGTATTTGAAAATTTATGTTCGTCAATGTAATTAATACTCAGTTAGAATATCTCTTCGAATTTCATTCTGTCAATATTTAGATCAATATAACTACGTATCGGAACCATATTATGAAGCACAGCAAAATCCATCGACCGATTATTTTGCTATTCAAATCATAATAAATCCTTACACAGAATCAAAGATTCGAATATTACTAGGAAACGAAACAAACTGTTATTATTATCCTCCATGCAACGGAAAACTGAAACCAAACACAAAATATAAGTGTGTCATGTAAAGTATTTCATTGATTTTCAAACAATCGTTTTCATTAGGATATTAGTTGGTGGTTGTGTTACATATAGCGAGTGTACTTATGTTCTTTCAAACTCTTTCCAAACGAAACGTATAGAAATCTTTTTAAATCAACTTGAACTTTAGTTTTGCAATTATTTTATTAGAACAAGAACAATCATCAAAATTATGGGTAATAGTATTTCCTTTAGTATTTGTGGTGATTATTGTTGTGATACTGATATGGAAGAGAAAGGAGTTGAAAGCATGTGCTACTCGAAAACGAAAGAAGTAAAGAAAAACTATGTGTATGACTTTTATATTTTTTTCGTTTGTAGAAAATATGTTCAATCAAATGTGTAAATAGAAAAAATTTGTTTCGAAATGATGATATTGTATTTTGTTTTTGTGTTAGCGAACCATCAGCACCTAGTCTCTTCGAATATCAAATTAGTGCAAAGAAGTAAATTAAAATTTTCATAAAATCTTCTCGAGATTAAACGAAAATTTCAGTCCAAAGTTATTAATCGAATACACAGGATTAACTGATGAGGATCAAATTAAATTCCAAAATGAATTTCAAGTAAATAAGTATGAAATTAATTCCATTGATTATACGAAATTTCTTTTAGGAATTAAAAACATCTGTTCCATTCTATGATCCATCGATTGAACCATATACTAATATCTTACTAGATCGTTACTATGATATTCCATCTCGTGGTCCATGTACGACATTGTGTCTTCATTTTTTTTTCTTTCCTATTTTCTTTTTTTTTTGTTCTCAGGGAGTCAAACTGCTGTCCGGCTAACTAATCCTCATCGTTCTCACGATTATATCAACGCGAATGAAATTCAAGTATTAATTCAATAATTCGAGAAAGATCTTTTCATTCGATTTGTATTGTCTAGGGTGTAAGGAGTAACAAAGATTATTTGGCTTGTCAAAATCCATTGAAAGATACATGTGAAGATTTCTGGGACATGATTGTTCAATATAAAATCATGAAAATAGTGATGTTAAATAAACTTGAAGATGTACATTATGTTCCAGTGCATAAAAAACAAAGATTGAATATTGGAAAATATGAAATTGAAACGGAACGTATCGAATATAAAATGAAAAATCAATTGGAAGTTCGATATTTAAATTTAAGAGAAGGAGAAAAACAATACGAAATCATACATTATCTATTTATTGGTTGGACGGAAATAGAAATTATTAAAAGTGAAAAACTAATCGATTTAATACAAATCGTTAATCAAACAAAACCAACCATTGTTCATTGCGGGTTAAGAAAAAAACAGAAGATTTTGTTTATTGAAATTTTCAATTTGACATTTAGTTCGGGAACTGGTCGAACAGGTACGTATATTACTGTTGATATAATCATTCAATTGATCAATCGATCGATCGATTCGTTATCAACGATGAAGTTAGATGTAATGGGAATTGTCAATCAATTACGACAAGAACGAATCAATATGGTTAAAACAACTGTAAATATTCTTTGTTTCGCCAGTTTTTCATTCGAATTAAAAAGAGATTTTTTTTCTTAGGAACAATATTTATTAATTCATGAGTGTATTGAAGAGTACTTAAGAAAAATCAATCAATTGAATAATAGTAAGAAACATACGTCTAGAGTTTGTTTGTTTTTTTTGTCTTTTTGATTTAGTTAAAAGAATTCCAAATGCTTATGAAGCAATTGCCGAACCAACTAATGACGAAGAAAATGCTCCCACATATTATTCTCTTTAATCTTGATCACTATTTACGCTTAGAAAACAAATTACGTAAATTCCTTAATTTCTTCATTAAAATATTTTTCAGTCCTCGTTCGTTTTTGATTTGTTCAAACTCTTGAATAATACGTTGACATTCATCTGGATGAAAACCTGATCGAATATCTTCATTGGATGTTGTATCAAATAGTTTTGTTGGAATACGTATTTTTCTATTTTTGGAATTTTGTACTCTCTTTCTGATACTGATATAAACACCTCGACTGAGCCAAGTAAGCGTTGCAAATGTACCTACTGCAGGCTTCACACCAATATTGACTATCCCTATGAGAATACCGGCAACAGCACCTAATAGACCATGACGTCTATAACCAGTCCGTGGTCGAGTTACAATTCCAGTGATACCATCGGTCCAACCATTCCACAAGGTTACAAAAGCTGCTTTTACACCTGACTTAAAACTAGTGACACGCGGTCGTTGTTGTCTTCTTGGATCACTGAAAATAAATTTCAATTCTGTCTTAGAAGAAAAATGATTCGGAAAAAAAACAACAACAACAACTAATCTTATACCTATACGGATCATAAAGTATAGTAAAAAGCTCCAATGTATCACTTAGTTCACCATATAATGATAAACATCCAATTAGTAGATGACCTGCTCCTACAAGCAAACCTTTAATAATACATGCAATACCCTTCAATATACCCATAATAATACATTTGCTTTGAGCAGCACGTATTAAACTTGCTGGTATATCAATAAATATAGTTGAAAAGAATTTTTGTAAATGTTCAATAATACCATGAGTCAATAAATGTCTACGATGATCATACATGAATTCCCATTCTCGTGTGACATGATAGGAAAGCTCGGATTCTTTGAGAACATTTGCTGTTACAAGTACTTGAGCAACAGAACGTGATATTTGTATGTTATATTTATTTAAACGATAGCAGGCAGCAAATGTTGATTCCAAATCACTATGCATGCGTTTTAAAGGTAAATTAGCATGAAATGCATGTACTGCTGCTGCACATCCATTTTCATTTAAAATATGATCACGAATACGTTCAGCAGCAGCACGTGTTGTTGGTTGATGAACAAAATGAAACGCTTCAACTAATTGACAAACAGTAATCGATTTGCCTGGCAGTGAACGTGGTCCAGCACCATTCTTCTCAATTACATTTCCCCAAAAAAATTGATCACCAAAAAATGGCACAATAATCGTTGGTTTACCAGCTCGTAAGCCAGCTGCTGTTGTACCAGCTCCACCATGATGACATACTGCTGATACTTTTTTTTTAACAAAAAAAAAGAGACGATAGATTTACGTAGTTTCTATTAAAAAGAAAAGAAAAAAAACGATAGCCTACCATATTGAAAAAGCCAATCGTGTGGCACATTGCCAATTTTGAATATATTAGATGGTAGTTGATCGGTATCTGTGGCAAGACCAGACAAAAGAACTCGATATCCTGTTTGATTGATAGCATCTAAAACAATTTTTAGTATACGACGAGAATCATGGCCTGTAATAGAACCGAAACCAATATAAATTGGCGGTGATAATGTACGATCTGTACAGTCACCCGATTGGTTAATACCGAGAAAGTCTAATAAATCTTGTGGTGGACTCGTAAAAGTAGTGCTCAAATTGAGAAAGAAAAAACCAGAAACGTTAATATGATTTGCCCAATCTTTAGGTTTTGCCACTAACGATGGTGACCAACAATAAGTATGTGGTACACATTCATCAATTAATGCATTTGTTGCTTGACGTGCATATAATTCTCTAAGACCTAAACTTTGACGAAATTTATTGATCACACCTCCCATACCCGTCCATGTCTTTAAAATAAAGCAAAAACAAAATCGAAAATAGTTCGAAGAAACTATATAATTAATAACTCTACTAGCATTTCAATAACATCGTATGAATATAGATTAATTTTTCTTTTCGATTCATTTTTTGAACTATCAATATTTGACAATGGATGTGAAAATTCAATTGTTGGTGACCACGGCATTGTAAACATAATATGTAAAGGAATCTGCAATTTTTCTGCACAATGAATATGACCAAATGATGGTGGATTGGCAATAATAGCTTGAGCTGTAAATGGTACATTCGTTTCATCATCATTGGCTATACATGCTTGCCATGTTGACGCAAGAATCTCAGCAACAGAACGACGTTTCTTTCCAATATCACCATCGGCAATGCTACTTATTGACGGTATAATACCTGCATTTTTGACCATAAATGTCATTAAATCAGCTGGATCACCACCTAATGGATAAAATTCTAGACCATTGCTACGAACGAATGTTCGAAATGTTTCATGTGTTGCTAATCGAACACGATGACCAACGGCTTGAAGTGCTTGGCCCAAACTAAAAATAGAAGATTAAATTCTTTCTTTTTAATCGAATGAATCAAATTCACTCACGCAACAAACGGTTGTACGTCTCCTCTTGTACCAACGATTAGTATAACAATAGTTAAACGTGGAACAAGAAGATTATCATTCGTAGTACAGATAGTTGTTCTTTCATGAACAAAAAGAGATGGATAAAGTGATAGACTTGTATTCATACAACAAATAATTAAGATATTATTTTGTTTATTTCTATGATGTAATTCGATTGGAATTTTGAATTTTGTCAGTAAACCTGAAAAGATTTGTGTATTGTTAAGCCATATAATTGCATTGATGTCAGAGTTTGTTTTATGATTATTCAATGATTCAAAATTTAGATTAATTTGTTGTTCGGATAGCTGGTTTGTTGACAGTACCCAATCAAATTGTTTACAATACCACCATTTGCACGAAGAATTTGTAACATCAATAATATGTGGTAATTTGACGGACGACCATTGATGATATGAAATGGAATTATTTGCTGCTGAAATAATTGTTTCGTCATCGGTTCTATCATTTGATGTTTGACAATAATATTTCCATTCATTATCAAAATCGATATTCGTTAAAGACATATTATTTACCGCCATTATTATTTGTCAATTTGTTAAGTGAGATATCATTTATCTTTTGTTACTTTTATAGTCATTGCATGAGTAATAACCGTGATATGTCGCAATCATGTTAGAGACCTTTAAGTTCTGTACTCGCACTTGCACTTTGAAATCATAGAATGATATTTGAGGGTTGACACAGGACGAAAGATCTTCTAATGTGTGAAGTGCTTTAGTTTCAATACATTTTTGATGTTACAAAATTGCAAATGTTTACCAGATTATCATCAGATATTTCTAACGATTTACTATTGACGACAATCATAGCTATACGCTCGATATTTGCGAAAACACTTTATTAATTTCTTTTCGTTAGAAAAAAACAGTACATAATTCATTTTATTGGCTCTCTTTCTTTTACGTTTTTTCATAAACACGCATTAGTAATACAAGTTGTCCGAGAACGCAAAAAGGTAAAATTGTTCTCCATATACTACGTATTATTCAAACGGTTTTTTTTCTTCATATTTTGAATAGCAACATTTTACGTTTCATACTAAAATAACTTTTCTTAATCACACCTATGGCGAACCATCTAAATAATATCTTATTTGAAAACACCGAATCTCAAAAAAAAACATGAACTGAAAATATGAGTCAGTTTTTAAATGCAACGATCAAACTAGTATAGTCTCATCAATGATTGTAAATAATTTCGGGAATAAGGTTTTTTCCAAGTAAAAAGTTTAACATTCGATGAAAGGTATAAGCATGATTAATTTCTTTTTTTATCCTCTTCCTTTCTCTTGATCAAAATAAATATAAGCAATCATGGTTATCGTTAGCCTTTATTTTTCGATTCACTTTATATATTAATGATGGCAAGTAATGCATTAGCAATAGCAACTATCTCACAATTAGACGAGGAATTTATCGATCGGGATCGAATTGTAAATGGTGTTTTAGTACCTGATGAATATTTTTGTTCTATTTGTCAATTTCTTTTATGGAAACCTCGTTCATGTTCTTCATGTCAACAATTATTTTGTGAGAAATGTATTCGAATATGGTTGACAAATGGAAATATTCATCAAACATGTCCATTTCGATGCCAAGCATATATCGATCGTCCCTGTCCACCTTCTGTTCAATCATTATTATCTCATTTGGAAATTCGTTGTCGAAATGCATCATTAGGTTGTACTCAAATTTTATCTTACGATCAATTAGAATACCATGAAAATACTGAATGTCAATATTTAACTCAAAAATGTATTGAATGTCATCAATTCGTTCTTATTTCGAAATTTCGAGAACATCAACAAACTATGGGGCTATGTATACCACGTCCAATCAAATGTACAATTTGTGAAAATGATATTTCAAAAGTTGACTTTCACAATCATTTTTACACTTGTTGTGAACGAAGAATTGAACAATTGAATACAATTCGATCATTAAATCGAAATATGCAACGACTATTCAATAATCAACCAATGGTACATAATGATAGATTGCCATTAGTTGAACGAGGAGCAATTAACGGGTGAGGCAGAAATAATGGGGCACTTTTGTAACAGTCCATGTTTTATCTACTTCTATAGTTTTTTAATTATTATGATATCATATGATTCGCACACACTTCAGCCACTAAAACATGAAATATTTTCCTTGTTTGTACTTTCTCGATTTATAACAGAAATGAAATCTCAAGATGTACGAAAAACTGTCATGCGAATGACTGATGATGGATTATCATCTCGCCAGATTGCGCAACAGTTGTGCAATGTTGTTACAAAGAGTACAGTACAACGATGGCAAATCTCATATAGAAAAACCAACAAAATTGATTTAGAAAAACCACCTGGTAGACCGAAAGATGTACGAACAAAAAATGTTATACGTAAGGTGAAAGAACGCCTTAAAAGGAAACCTCGACAAAGTGCACGAAAATTAGCCAAACGATTAGATATTTCTGAACGTTCAATGAATCGAATAATTAAAGATGATCTACATCTTCATGCCTATCATGTCACCATCGAACCGAAATTAAGCGATCTGCATAAGAAGCAACGTTTATCATTTGCTTATTGGGTTCGTAAAAATTTGCGAATAGAAGATCATCGAAAAATTTTATTCAGTGATGAGAAATATTTCTCAATGGATGGAATATATAATCGTCAGAATGATCGTGTGTACGCAGCCAGTCGAGACGAGGCAGATGAGCATGGGGGTACCATGCAACGATCGAAATTTCCGAAACACATAATGGTATGGTTAGGTGCTAGCAGAAATGGTCTTACAGGTTCGATTATATTTGAGCCTGGTCAGACACTAGCACACGAAAATTACATCGATGTTGTTCTTCCACATGCTTTATCTGAAGGTCGAAGATTGATTGGCGATGGTTTTATATATCAACAGGATAATGCAACACCTCACACTCATTCAAAAACCCAAGCTTGGTGCGCAAACAATTTTCCTCGTTTTATTAACAAGGAAAAATGGCCGGCTAATAGTCCGGATTTGAATGTGCTGGATTATTATGTGTGGGATGCCATTGGCAATAATATGAATTGGAAACATGTTCATAATTATGAAACTTTAAGACAAGAAATAAAAAAAGGAATTGCTAATATCTCACGTGATGATCTCGTTCGCAGCATCGAAAATTTGTCTACTCGTATTTTATTCATTATTAGAACAAAAGGAGATTATATAAAATGACTTTTTCTAGGTTTTATGTATAACTCTTCTTGCTCTATCTTGTTATGATTTTGAAAGAAAATAAACATGTTGAACTAGCTGGTAATATGAAAGACAAAAGTGCCCCATTATTTCTGCCTCACCCGTTAATATTCAATTAATGGAACAACAAACGCGAACATCACGATTTCCATCAAGTTTAAAAGGAATTGATCGAGTTGAACGAGCACGAGAGCAAAATTGCAGTTATTTCTATCATATATTGATTATGTTAGAATTTTTTATATTGAATTGGCTGAAATTGCCATTTTTTACAAACGTATTCGTATGGAACAGCTTATGTGGGGTTTATCAGATTGTTATCGGTATATATTCTATTTTCGGTGCTTGGATACGAAGAGATATTGGTCTTGCATCGAGTTTTGTAGTGTTATTAGGCGATATTGAAATTTATGGATGTTCTATATTACTTCAATCTGTTTCCGATTCAATGGTCATTTTATGTCTCATAATAGTTGGCTTTTTTATTTGTTGTTCAGCTCGAATACCATTGGAAACATATGAATTAGATCCTCTGTTTAATCACTCCATACTTAGTGTTTTTGTCGGTTGTTTAAGTCTATGTGGAGTAAAAACAATTTTATTATTCATTCGTTGGTATTATTCATTTGTACCAGTGTCTTTGTCGATAATTTTTATTTTTCTATTCAATTCCTATTTGATCTTGAGAGTTTTTGGTGCCGATACGTCTGCTGATCAAACAACAACAACAACAGGTACACCAGCAATGCCTGTAGGGAACACTAATATTGATGTTCGTTGATTGTTTTTATTTTTATAATCGAGAACAAATAAATACGCTATATTCCTAAAATATGAGAACAGATGCAATTAGATAGTTCTGTGATTGATTCGAAAATAAGATTGAGAAGTTACATTCTTCTAGATTTTGAATTATGTATCAGCGAGACAATTTCTTCTCTTTTGGATTCAATGGATGATCTCGATTGATATGAAAGATCTTGCAGTGATTTGAATGTACTACGTGTTAACAATTATTCAACACCCTCAAGCCGTTGTTTAGCCTGTTCGTATTCATATTTTCTCGTTGTTTTTGATAAATTTTGAATAAAGGATCCGATGTCCATCACAAAAGCTAACAATCATGACTTTTTTTATCGCACACTAAACTAAATATATATATATATATATATATAGTAACTAATATGTTATTTACCTTATTTGAGAATGTATGCGAACGGTATAAAACTATCATACTAACGAGTAATTCTAGAACGCGACAGCCGTTCTTCGTATCGAATTACTATTATTTATATAAGCTGTTGTATTCGATAAACATGATTTTACTTTTTTTTTGAAATAACGACTTTCACATTTTGTCTTACGAAAAATGAAATGCTTTATTATTTTCATTATTTTTCTTCTAAATGATTATATTTCAATCAAGAAAATAGGTGTCGAAGCAAAAAATATTACATGTACCGGCGGCACCTTTAAAACTACTGGCGAAGGTGATGCTTGTTGCACAATAAATTTCTGGAGTACAGGAACGTTGCACGGAGGTAATGTCGTACCTTATGATTCAAAGAAGCAATCATGCTGCAAGGGTGAAACACTATATTCTGGCAGGATGACAATAGAATCAAGTAAACTTGTTAATGATAGTTCATGCTGTCTGGACATAGGATACGATAATAAAACGCAAACATGCTGTATTCGATATTCCTCAAAAGGAAGACTTGCTATTGTAGGTTATGGAGATTCTTGTTGTGGTAATAAACCTTATTATCGAACAACTCATGGCTGTTGTTCAACATATTCGTCGATAGCTGGTGAATATCTTTATACTCAATATGATTTAAAAACTAGTTGCTGCGAATCTGGGGTAGTTTACAGTGGTAAGGATTGTTCTTCAACATCAGACAAGTACAAGGATAAGGGTAATAATGGTCAGCTGCTAAAATCGAACATAGTTTGTTTTATTTTATTTTATTTTATATTGCATCTGTAATAAAAGAAATTATCTTGAGGGTGTACAACAATGAACTAGTATAGTCTCATCAATAATGATTGCAAATAGTTTCAAGCACAAGGTTTTTTCCAAATAAAAAGTTTAATATTCGACGAAAAGTGTAAACATGCCTGATCTCTTTTTCTTCTTCTTCCTTTCTCTTTGATCAAAATAAATATAAGCAATCACTTGTTGATCTTTTTCTTTCAATTCACTGCGTATCTTGACGATGGCAAGTGATGCAGTGATTTGTATCATATATTGATTATGTTAGAATTTTTTATATTAAATTGGTCGAAATTGCCATTTTTTATGTGTGGAACTACATCAGGCGGTTTATATTCTATATTTCTGATTGTTTTGGATATATATTCTATTTTCAGTATTTGGATAAAACAAAATTTTTTCTTTACATCGAGCATTTTGATGTAAGTAACCTATATTATGGTTTACGGATGTTTTATATTAGTTCAATCTGTTTCCGATTCAATTCTCATTTTATGTCTCATCATAGTTGGATTTTTTATTGGTTGTTTAGGGCGAATACGATTGGAAATATATGAATTAGATCCTCTGTTTAATCGACCAACACTTAATATTCTTGACTGCTGTTTACGTTTATTTGGATTAAAAATAATTTTATTATTTACTCGTTGGTATTATTCAATTTACAGTAACATTCATCTCAATTGGTTGTTTTTATTTTATTTTTTTATAATCGAGAACAAATAAATACGCTATATTCCTAACACAGGTTGTTAACAACTACGCAAGTATAATTACTGAAAGTTGCACTATTGTTATATAGTACCAGCAAATATTTAATCTTCTTGTTCAGAAATAGTTTTTCGTTGATGAAAAAAGTAAACAATATGTGAAGCAGTATAAAGAATAATTGCCATTAATATACAAACAGCTAATAGTGTTGGAAAATGATTTGGATTATAATCCATCACAAGACCTAAAACATTTATTTAGAAAAAAGAATTAAGTTCAATGTATAAATTATACGTATATAATTTACCAGCTATTTTATTCAATGTCATAGCTCCAATGGCTGTTCCACTTAAAAGTAAACCAAGAAGCATCGGTATAACATTCAATCGTTGATTAAAAAATCCAAATGATAATGGAAACATGGGTGCAAATATCAAACCACTTATTGCACCGAGAATAAATAAACTTGTACGTGTTAAACCAATAATCCAAACATAACTAAGCCATATAGTAGCAAGACATGAAGCTCCAAACCAAATAATATTAAGACATATATTCACTGGTAGATGTACAGATATAAAGGCAAAAATGAGTCGACCAATCTATTTCAATAAAAAAAAACACTATATTAGTGAAAAACTAAAATGACAAAATACATACAGAATAGGAAAGCCAGTAGAGAGTCATTCCCCAACTTGCAGTTTCAGTTGATAGATTAAATTTTTCAAATTTGAGATACGAGAAAAAGAATTTCGAAAACGTTTGAGAACTTCCTCCAATACAGAATGCATAGATAATAAATATTGTCGAAAGTGTTAATCCATATCGAAAGAATCCACGGCCACATGTACGAGGAGAATACGGAGAATCTTCTTTTTCATTATCTGGATTTGTACTTACAGCAGCATAGTCAATCTCATTTCTTTCAATTGTCTGTTGTGTTTGTAAGTTTTGTCTTCGATTTCTTAGCTCTGCAATATAGAAGAAGATATGTCCAACAGCAATTAAAAAGCATAGAATTGCAGTGATTGAATATGGAATAATGATTGTTTTATTATTTGTACCATCGACTGGTGAGACATTTTTCGAAATAAACGGACGAACAAGTAAATTGACAAAAACAGCACCAAGTCCGTATCCTAAATGAACTGAATTTAATGGTGCTGCTGCATTGACACCCCACATTCTCAATAAAAGATTATTTCCACCTAATTAAAAAATTTAATTTGTTAAAATATTACAAATATTGCGATTTTACCTAAATCGGTAAAACCTTTGGAAAGTCCTTGAATAAAAGATAAAACACACATTACTATCCATGATGTGACAAATGGAGTAACAGAAACCACTGAAAACAGAAGGAATTTCAAACAAAAAGAATATTTTACGTAATTTTTTTTACCAATAGCAGGTAAAATAAATGCACAAAATAGAAGACCTTCAGAATGATTTTTGACAATAATTTGTAAAATGGCACCGAGAAGATTAGCAATCAAATACCCAGCACTTCTAGCTGCAAGTACTGAGCCCATACCACTATATGTTACTTGGATATTTGTTGCAAGAATTGACATTGTTGGACCGATCAATTCAAGATGAAAACCCAACATAATCCATGTTAGAATAAGATATCCAGTTTTAATTAAATACCATGGATGATTTAAATAGATTTTTAGACGAGATGAAGTTTCTATTGCCATTTTTGTTAGTTATTTTGAGTAGAATACGTAAAATACAGCTTCGAAATCACTGCCTTTTAAAAGTATATTTATCAAAGTATGATGATTTTTCACTTTTAAGGTCGAAACAGCATCTGTTACGTATATTCGACACTAGTATTATGGGAAAGAGAAATCAGATATCAAATCCATGTGTTTTATCTAGCTGAAGAAGAAAAGAAAAACGTCAGTGACTGAAATGAGGTAAAATAAAAAAAAGTCGAAATGGGATACGGTTGACCGTCCTGTAAGTCTTACAAGTGTTGCCCAATGAAATGAAAGTTACACAAAGATAAATAAAGAAAGAACAAACTTCTCGATGTTGATTTTGAAATGAACTCATTGTTTGATCAATTTATCGGAAAAATACCATTGACCAAAATCAGTTTTTGTTCAAATTCAAGTTTAAATAAATTTGTCTTTCTTTGTCAATGGAATTCTTCATTTTTTCGTTGATTGTTTATCTACAACAATCGTTCAAAGTGCAATTCAACAAAATTTTCACAGTAATTATCATTTTACTTTTCAATTTTCAATTTCAATCAAAACTTTATCGAATTTTCTCTTCGTTTAAGTCGTTCCATATAATCAACCAAAGTTTTCTCAAAATGCATCGTGGAATCCAAATGCAACAACATTCGCTGATAGCAGTACAGTTTCATCACAACCTTTCAGTTTATTCATCAATAAATATAATACAGTTTATGTGGCTAATCAAGGGAATCAAAGAATTCAAATTTGGTCGAATGAAAGTGTTAATCCAACAAAAACAATTAATGTCGGAGGACCAAATCTTTTTTCACTTTTCGTAACAAATAATGAAGATTTTTATTTTTATTATTCTCTTAATTCCAACCATCGAATTGATAAAGTCACAATGAATACAAGTATCAGTGTTAATGTTATGTTTATTGAAAATGAGTGTCGGGGTCTCTTTGTTGATATTAGCAACAATTTGTATGTTTCTATTTACGGTACTCATAAAGTTATTTTAAAATCATTGAATATTTCTACGAATACGTCAACTATTGGGGCTGGAACTGGATCATCAGGATCAACTTCGAATCAGCTTAAGAATCCAAGTGGAATCTTTGTCGATATTAATTTCGATTTATATGTCGCAGATTCACAAAATAATCGAATTCAATTATTGAACTCGACTTCATATATTCAATAAAGTTTCATGTTTGATATATATAATGTATTATGAATAAACGGAGTGGTGACGGATAAGCAAAAATATCTTTTTGCACGAATTGCAAAGATTAAACAACAAAAAATAAAATATCGAAAATAGTATGTTATTAAAGAAAAAAAGTACTTGACAATTATCAAGTGATATAAAAATAGGTAAAGATTTGAAAATGAAATATTTAAATAATAAAGTTGATAAACCATGAATGAATTTCAATAGAGTAGCTAATTGTTTCTTTAACGACGACGCTTAGTTAATGTTTCAATTTCTGATCGAATAAAACAACCACCTTCGTTAGTTTTTTTTTCTGTATACCACAATTCATTTTTCCTATTTGTTTGCCGAAAGAATAATCTGTCAGTGTGATTCTCGCTAGGCTCTTGAGTAAATTATTGTGAAAGATTAAATTATTTTAACGTACAGAGGATGAGTTGAAGTAGAACTGAAAAAATGATAATAATTGGTGAAATACGTTTGTGTAAGTCAGTTGTTTTTTTTTTAGTTTTAGCTTGACTTCATTTGATAAAGAAAATAAGAAGAGTAATAGAAAAGTGAAGCTTTCAATAGAATTAATAGGAAAATTAATTTTATTATATGTTCTTACAAAAATAACGGCTAAAATTAGTTACATCAACAATTATTAAAAAACTTAATTGTTTGATTGATAGATAATAAAATAGTTCATGAATATGGATTCGAAACAAAGATACACAAAATAATTCTAATTTTTTTAGCGGCTAAATTAAGATTTTTCCAACATGTACTAATGGGAAACAATACTAGGGTAAAAATCATTTATAATGATACAAAATATTATAAAATTTATTTTATACCATCCTTGATTTAATCAAATTCTGCAAATGAAAATGAACAAAAAAACACTTTTTTTTAAAGAAATTAATTTAATATTGCTACGAAACGAAAATCAATTGTCTTTCTACAGATCATCCCATGTTAATGGAGCTTCTCCTTCGAGTACTTTGATTGAATTTGAAACATCATTATTGGTAAGAATTCGATGAAGTGGTAATATCTTTGATGGATCTATTGAAATACTACTTGTTTCAATAGTTAAATCATAACTAGTTTTACATTCGGTGCTACCAAAGAAGCTACCAAAGAAGCTACCAAAGAAGCTACCAAAGAAGCTACCAAAGAAGCTACCAAAGAAGCTATCAAAGAATAATGATTGTGGACATTCTAAGAATAAATCAGCATAAACATATACTTGAATACATGTTTTTGTTGAACGATTCTTATGTAAATATGGAATATTAAGTTGAATTATTGCTGATGAAGTTTCACTTTTACCCCAATTTTTATGTTCTTGATTACAAATTGTGACGATTTTTTTAGCAAGATTATATGCATCTATTTCAGTTACATGATGATTAAGAAACATTTTTTCTAATGATTTGCGTAAATAGTTATGAAGACTATCACAACCTTCAGTAGACTTTTTAATGCTTAAATCATGTTCATTATGTGCCATTTTTTTTTCTGTTATTGTTCGACCAAGAAATTTGATAAATGTTCCTGGTGTACGTTTGTAAATTTCCGATGCTTTATCACGAATTTCAGGAGGAAAGGCAATGAAACATAAGTTATCTACGTCTTCAGATAACACTTGATCATTAAAGCAAGCGAAATAGGTGATTGCGCCGATTATAGTGAGTACAATCAAACCTCCATTTGCGTATTTAGGTAAAGCCATATTGATTAATGATGATATATGTTTCGAACTGTATTTAAAATTATTAAATTAAGTTAAATATTCTAATGGATAATTTGTAATTTGTATTTGATCGTAATCAGAAATATATATGATTCCACTTAAGAAGGATTCTATGTAATACGTGTGTTATTTCAAATCGTGTAATATTTATATTTCAACATAGATATGAAATGAGAAAAGTAAGATATAAGCGCTTATGTATACGTTGAGAAACAAAAATAATGTGGATATTATTATCATGATAAACAAGCGAGTATAAACACGTGTAGAATATAGAATAAACGAAAAAAAACATTAATTTTATTCTCTTTGACATTATCATGAGATAAGTTTCATATATTCTAGTGTCTTTTTTTCTCTTGATTCTCATCTCTTTCTTTTCATTTGTTGTTAGGACCATAAAAACATGTTACTTTTTTATTATGTCGAAAAACCTGTGATTCGCCGATTGTATCAACACATATGGATAAAAGTCATACTATTCTTCTTCTTTTATATATATTTTAATTAGATCCGATATCTACGATACGACTGTTTTTTTTCTCTAATATATGACCCACATAGAAGTTCTTCGGTATCATAGACTTACCCAGTTATATATGTATAGTTATGATCAAATACAGAAAGTACAAATTATTCATTTGAGTAATTAGCTTAATTTAATAATTTTAGATATATTTTGAAATATAACTTACATTATTATCAATTACTATGGGTTTACCTAGATACACAGGTACGGTTGCCACTTGGATTCTTATAATAAATGGGACCCTTCTGCTTTTCTGTTTTTCCTCTATTGACTGTGGCGATCAAGTGACATCTGTATACGCCGATAACGTATTGGTAACACTTTTTCCTTCTGAAACTCGTAGTAAAGCAATAGAAATTTACAATAAGATTCCAGGAACATTAATCAAATTTTTGGAAGAAAAAAAAATAATAAAGAAAATCTTATTTAAAGATGATATATCGAACATTGAACTAATTTCGGGAACTGAAAATACCAAAAGTCTGGATCCTTTTCAAAGGCAATTACGAGAATCCATTCGTTTACGTTTTCGTGATCATCAAGTTACAGAAATACGATCAGAAGACTTAGCAATAGATATTAGAAAGCGCTATGAAGCAGAATCAATCGGATGGGCTGAAAGAGGCAAAAAAATTACAACAACAATTCAATTTGAAGCACCTTATGAAGTAAAAACTCCCCAACATTGGACTAAAATTAACGCATATGTATACATTCATTTAATCCAAGAATGTGAAGATAATTGGATTCAAGGTAATAGATATAAATTTAGTTACGATTTATCAATCGAAATAAATGGAGTATCTATCGATTCAACAAAAGCAGCAACGTTTATTGAATTGGTCACCAAAACTGATGTTCCAAACTCAATAAAAAAAATCGAATCAAAAGTTCAAGTTACATGGGATGATTTATAGGAAAAAAAATTCATTATACTTTTTAAATTATTTAAATTTAGTTTCTTAAATAAGGTCACAGGTTTTTTTTCGCTTATAGAGCTTCATTTTAATAAAATAAAGATATACATGATGAATCATTCCAGTAAGGTTAAACTTGAAAATTGAATTCAATTACTCAAATATTTGTTCAACTTTTTGCTCTAGGAATTGAAGCATCTGAAACATCAAAAAATTGAATATAATTAAATTCATCATAAAAAAAACTTTTCGGAATCCTTAAAACTTAGTATCATAATTTCATATTTTTTTAGCACTTTCATTTAGTATAAAATGCGTTAATATCTCATGGAAAAACATTTTTATGCAACTTGTATTACGAATAATAGTTATTTTTCTCTTTTTTTCATATAAAATTACATCATATAATGAAAAATTGTCAAAGTCTAGGCGATTCCATCGATATGAATAAATTACAAATTCTTAATTTATTTTGGAGTAAATTTCGACAGAATTTTAAAATGTTGCCAATAATTGGTGAGAATCTTATTGACAATTAGAAAATCATTCAAATTAAAGACAGAAAAAGTTCATTGCGTCGATAAGTACTAGTAACTTTTTGTTCGTTCCAAAAGTTTCTCTAAAATTAATAATCATAATACTGTCAACAGTTTATTCCATTTAATCAATTCTTTGATTATAGGTTAATGTCTGTGTAAAAATTATCTGTAAGAAGATGAGAAAAACAAAAAAAGGAGTTCTCACACTATTTTAATTTACCGTAACAAATCTACTAAATGTTGTTCTTTTGCACATGTAATATCGCCGCATGTAAAATTGAATGCAACAAGGGCCTATATGAAATATTCTATTGATAGATATAATTTGATGAATCATTAATAGAATCATCGATAGTCAATATAGTATACCCACGCAAACCCCCATTTTCTCATTAAACTTTTCCACTGGAAACTTACACATTGCATAAAAGAAACGAACTTTCATTGTGAACGATCGGTTATCATATATGTAATTATACATGATGAGAAGATGGACTGAAACGGACGAAGTTGATACTAAATTAACATAGCTCGTTCATCTATAGACAATGATTAGCCGTCGGCTAAAATTGAAAGTATATATAAGCATAGCAAAGATAGAATAGATAGAAAAATATGTTTAATTTTTTGTATAGACTCTATCGAAGATATTGTTTGTCATTATCAAAATCAGCATGTCTAGAACGATTGTCTAATGAATTACTCTTGGAAATTCTCTCGTATGCATCTGTCTCAGATCTTTTTAATAGTTGGCTGAATCTTAATTGGCGTTTTGATACTCTCGTTTACAGTTTATCAATCAGAGCAATTTACATTAAACCAAAACAGAAAACGATAGTTATTAATAAATTTAGTTTTTCTCTCAGTGATTTAAAATCAAATTGGATATCTAACTTAATTCCATTATGGAATCAATTGTGGTATTTATGGAGAACATCTGAAAATGACGTCCAATGTCTTCATTATTTTGCATCTCGAATTATTACTCTTCGCATTGATGAATATTTTCTGTCAGTTATTCGAAATCAAATTAATATTATCGATTATTCAAATGTTCGCATATTAAAACTTGATGGGTTAAATGAAAATGAACTCGATCAAATTCATGCAGAAAATTTTCCTTATCTCGAACATCTTTCTCTTTTCAAAACAAAAGAATTTAGTTTGAAAGTTCTATGTCAATTTAAATCACTTCGTTCATGTCAATTTTTCTCTCTTAAAATTGATATTGAAGATTCGAATTCATCATCGATTCAGTCAATAGTTATTAAACAATGTTTTCTATGGGATATGTCTATTATTTTTCATCATTTTCCGCAAATGATCTTTTTCAGCGTATACCTTTGTCTATTTAATGATGATATTGTTCGATCAAAGCCAATTATTAAATTTGTTCATCCTAATCTAAGATCGTTTCATATTGGTTTTTTGGATACCAGTTTTTGGATGAATGACACAGATGATGACGACGAATATAATGATATATTCGTATTCTTAACATCTATCTCATTTGACAAGCATATTCATTATTATTTGTCTCTGGTTAATATATAAAACTTTGATTTTGAACAATTTCAACAGATTGTACGTAAACTTGATTTCGTTGACTTCACGTGTCGATTGATATGGTTTCACAAATATCTACCATTACCAAACATTGATTCTATTCGACAAATAAAATTTTTCAATCAACTTAAAATAACACACAGTAGTGACATTGGCACTGTATGTCGTACCACGTGGACTAATGCATCAATTTCAAATTATTAATCAAAACAATTTATTTTGTTTTTTTTATCTATGTTTGCTATGTTGACATCATTTTTTTTCTTTTATGAATTGTAAAACTTAAATTACAAATTTGCGAGGGGACGTGAGGGTTAAATATCTTCATAATCATTGGCAAAAAGAAATATGACTAAGTATTTGATAACATATGTATAGTTACGGATACGTAACGTGGAAACTTTGAAGTTGCTAAAGGGTGTCTGACAAGTGATTTAACAAAAAGAGAAGTATTCAAAATTTTATTCGATAATCAAATGTTTTATACGAACTGTTGAAACATGTCCCTATTAATGTCTGTGTTTTCTTTTTATAAGGTTAATTTTTCTTACAATTCTGTTTATTCAAATATCAACGTCATTTACTCTTATTGCAACATATGCCACCGAAAAAAAATTAAATAAAGTAAAATCCAGAGACTGAACCTGCTCTACCAATTCATCTATTATCAATTTTTGTTTGTTTGATTCGTTACGGTCGGCTTTTGAAAAATAATCTTATGATTAAGTTTTTTTTTCTTTGTATGATTGAATAAAATAATTTTTTAATATATCAGAAAAAGCTTGTTGAACATTTTACATCATACAAAACAAGAGCAAATAATGTTGATGATTTAAAGAACAGAATTGAAAGAAAATTCGAAGCTCTAAACAGAAAGAGATATTAAATAATATTTTTGACAATATTATAAAATGATTAAAATTTTTTCTTATGAATAAATCATCCTGTAAATAAAAAATAATCAGAATTCATCATGAATTTAAAAAGAAAAGAAAAAGTATGCGAATGGCCAGACGAAGTGGTATATGTTGCATCTCATTATTTTGATGTAAAAACAAGAAAGAACAGTCTCATTTGAGTAAGATATTGGAATTGAATGAACAAAAGAATTGTAAAGTAATGGAAGGAAGAAAATCAAGTATTGTATTAGTTTCACATCATCCTCATCATAATCGATCAATTATTCATAAAGTGAGACCAATTTATGTTCTACTTTTATTTTCAATTGATTAAAATTTAGCATAAATATCCATCATTGAAAAAGAAACGATCGAACAATATCATTCATGTAACTATTGGATTATCAAAAAAACTTCAATTAAATAATAACAATTTATCATCGGTCAGAATTTTAGAAATATGTATTCTTTAGATATTTTATTTTTCTATTAAAATAGATGTCAAATCATAAAAGACAAACGTCAATGGGTTCTTCTGTATTTATGACTTTTATATGCTGACATTTTTTTTTATAAGATATTATTATTCTAGTCACATGAAAACTCGAAGAAAAGTGATTATTCGATGAAAAAATCATCTTTATCGAAAACTAATAGTTCTATAAAAAACAGTCATTTATCAAGTTCTTCTCGAGTCACTCCTCACGGGACTACCAGTTTGTTTTCAAACATCAAGTTGAATAATAATGATGAACTAGATCGAACAGGAATGACTCAAGATTATCATCAACGATCCAAACGAATTAAAAGAAAAAAGTCAGTATTTTCTTTTCAAATGGGGAGTGATGATTTTCATTTCTAATTATACTTATAGATGTTCACGTCGATATGTTATTACATCTGTGCTTATAACTTCACTTATTATTTTGATCGTAGCTACTATTCTACCACTTCTTTTAATTAAATCTATAACAAAAATAATAATACCAAGTAATATAGAGTTATTCTTTGAACATAAACTATTATAATTGAACTTTACTTCTAGATAATACACCTGTACTTCGTTGGAATTCAACTGGTATCACAGTAGCTGGAATTAGTGGTAGTCCTGGTTCTGCTGATAATCAATTAAATACTCCGTTTGATATATTTTTGGACTATGCTAATAATCTTTATATTGCTGATCGAGACAATAACCGAATTCAAAAATATTTATTTGGTAGTTCAATAGGTCAAAGAGTGGCTGGTAATGTAACAGCTGGTTCATCTTCAGATAAATTATCTTCCCCGTCACGAGTTCTTATTGATTCAAATGAAAATTTGTACATAGCAGACACATACAATGCTCGAATTCAATTCTGGCGTAAAGGAGCTAATTCAGGAACAACAATTGCCGGTACAGGTAAGAAAAATAAACAGAAAAACGCTGTTTTGCCTTCATATAACAGTTTGTCTTTAGGTTCTCGTGGCAACTCTAGCAATCAACTGTATGACCCCTATGGTATCGTTCTTCATCCAACATTGAATACACTTTATATAGTAGACAGTTCAAACCATCGAATCATGTCATATATACTTGGTAATAATTCTGGTACATTAGTATTCGGATTCAATGGAGCAGGACAGAGCAACACACAATTATATTGGCCCGTAGGCTTACATTTTGATATATTGACAAACAGTTTAGTTATTGCCAACGTTGGTGCTAATAAGATAGTTCGATATATGTTGGGTTCGAGCTTCTGGACATTGATTGCTGGAGATATCAGCGGAGTTTCTGGTACAACACCAACACAATTTAATGGTCCTATTGAGGCAACATTTGATCCCATGAACAATTTATATGTTGCTGATAGAAACAATCATCGTATTCAATTTTTTTATGGTGGACAATTAAATGGGACTACTATAGCTGGAATTACACGTGTAAATGGTACTAATGCTACTACACTTGCTGCACCTTGGTCATTAAGACTCGATAGTCAACTAAATATTTATGTAGCAGACACATTCAATCATCGAATTCAAAAATTTTTACGTTATTAAAATTCTCAAATTTGTGAATATATTCTTTATTTTTATATTTTAAATCAATAAATATAAATAATCTCATCACTATTTTTTTATAAACCAGTAGGAAATATTTGTAATATCGGTTCTATAGAAATTGGTCAGTTAGAATTTGGGCAGTCGCGTTTAGACAACATTTTATTTTGCTGGATGTTTTTGTGTCGATTTTCTTTTGGAATTTCGATAATATTTCGATTGAATCACTATTCAGCTTGTCCATGGTAACGCGTGGTTCCGTCACGAATTTTGCTATTTTCGAGTCTCGTGATGGTCCGGTAGAAAGAAACTAAGAAACTGTGTATGTCTAGTATTATGGGAAAGAAAAATCAGATATCAAAATAGTATTTATTAAATCCATGTGTTTTATCTAGCAGAAGAAAAGAAAAACGTCAGAGAGTGTAATGAGAGTAATAATAGAATGTATGTATTTGATGAAAAGTTTAAAATTAAAATTAACGACGCGGATTGTATCGACACATGTTCAAAAACAGAATATTTGTGATCAAATAAGAATAAAAAGAAGAAAGGAAGAAGACCGCCCCATGATTACCATCAATGGGTCTGTTCCGTTACAGTGTTTATTTTTAGATGTCGAAAAATTTATATAAATACATGACATTGTAGAAATTTAGCACTCGCTAGTTCAATTGAGGGTGTTTAAGAGCATTTTTTTCTCTCTGTTTCATCGACAACAATAACACTAATTCATAATTCATACTTTAATCTGGCAAAGAGTAGATTATAAATTTCTTTTCTTCGTTTTCTGTCACTTTGTTCCATGAAAGAGCTAATAAAGCGAATAATAATTTCATATTATTAATTTATACTTGAAAGCAGGACATTCAAAAATGTCAGGAAAATGACAAAATATTTTCCAAAATATGCTCTTAGGTAACTTTTTGTCCTAAATACGATAAAAATATTCTTGAAGAAAAAGAATTCTGTGAGAAAATAGGTCCATTATACTGAAAATGTTGAATTTTCAGTTATTTTTTGGGAATTTCATAGATAGTGTGTTTTTTAGTTGTAATTTCGATTTCATTTCAGAAATCGCTTCGTTTTTAATAGATTTCAACGATTTTGATGGCAAAATAGTTTGAAAACCTAATCTTATGCATCACAAGGCTGACTTTGCATTTCAAGTTTGTTGGCTCTTCGCTGTTACTGCCATAGAAAGTCAGCATTTCCGATTCTACGTCCTATAGGTAAAAAGGTGGAACGACTACGCAAGAAAGATGCTCAATTTATTCTCCATATTTATTTCGACAGATTGCATAATATTCAGATTCTATATGAATTTCAACTGATCTGTGTCTTAACGATCCAATATTGTTTGACATTTTCAATATAATGGACCTACTTTTCTTACAAATATTTTTTCCTTGAAAATACTCCCATCATGTTCAGCGCAAAAAAAATCAAAAATAAACTCTTTCCAAAAAGTGGTTGGGACTCCATGGATCGACCCATAGTGTCTCATCAAAAGGTATTAACATTCTATAACATTCGTCATGAGTGAGAGAAATTTCGTTTCATTTTCTTTTGTTTAGGAGATATGCCAATGCTTGGACAGGCAATTGATTGTTTATTGGTGAATGATGTTTAGCAGCACCTAGTAGTGCAAATTTCAATAATGATCATGATTTACGACAATATGCTCAAGCAATGATTCATCAAGGTTTCTTGCGTGTGTAAATTCTCAACAGATTTTCAAATATCAAACTAAAAATAAAAACAGATGTCATCGTTTTATAATATCGATTAATAAAAGAACATGAGAAAAAAGTGCATTTCTCTAATAAAAAAAATGAAGCTTTTGCCGAGAGTCTATCTCGATCTTTTTCTTTTTTCTACAATTATAAATACATTCCCGCAAACGAATTTTCATCTAACCGATGTTAATGATCGGACATTCGCACATGATTGTCTTCAAATTTCGGTTTTACCAATTAGTACCAAAGATTCACAAGAAATCCTCTCATTTTGTTTGACTGATGATACATTGTCAAAATGGCCTATTCAAATAAATCCTCTCGATCAAATTTTTACTTTTGCTGATCTTCGAAAACAAAATATTACTAGCCAACAATTATATCAATGGTCAGCATCGATTGATTTAATCGAACAATATCAATTCTATCTCATCTATAATCAATCATCATTGTCGATGAATCTATTCTACAATTGTTCAAAACCAAGATTTGGTAGTCAATGTCAATATGAATTTCTTTATTTACCACAATTGGAAAATTTGTTTACATTAGAAGAAACAATTCTGCACTTATATAAGATTGAATATAAACCAACAAGTTTGACATGTTATATGCATTTACAATGCAATCGAGGTTCGAAATCGATTTGTCTCGATTGGACAGATATCTGCGATAGATCTATTCATTGTACCAACGATCAAATCGACGAAAAATTTTGTTGGCAATTACTAACAAATGAATGCAATGAAGACGAACATCGATGTACTAATGGGCAATGTATTTCAAAACAGTTTCTTTTTGATGAATCTTATATTTCCGAATGTTTTGATCAATCGGATAATCTTCAATTGATGAGATGGCTTACGAATGAACTACATTATAGGCCAATGATTAGTTACGAAGACGTAGCATGTATAAACAGAGAAAATGCAAATCTGCTGACATCGGTACTAGTCTCAAGTTCATGTGACTGGATACGCGATGATCTTCTGAAAAAATTCATGATCAATGATAAACCAACAACATTATCAAGTATTTGTTATGATGCATTTTATTGTATATTTTATCGTGAAGTGTTTCGATCAAGAATATGTCAAGACATTTGTGAAAATGACAAATGTCAACTATTAATTAGTGGAACATGTCCAAATGTGATTATAACACCGGCAGCACCTCTCGCATTTGGTCATGTCTACGTTGGTTATTTTAAACAAACCAATCTTTATTCACATCGACGTAAACCTGATTTGGTTTGTTATGATGAACAACATTGTCAAAATCTTCAATCCAATAATATCACTTTATTTACTTATAATAATCGAACTTGCCGTCGAATTGAAGATTCACCAATTAAATTTTCACCTTCTGGCCGATATGTTTCGACATTACAAGAACAAATCAAATCGATAAGAACATATTTTGGACAGTGCAATATAATTTCCTATGAAAACATAGACAATGACACGAATCCATTTATGTATCGTTGCAAACATACGACTAAATATATTCCAATACAATATGTTTGCGATCAGAGTTCTGATTGTCCAGATTCAGATGATGAAAACTGTACATTAATCGATGGAGTCTGCTCACCAATGGAATCCGATTTACTTCACAAATGCCTATTGAATAACGAATGCATATCTTTAGTTCACTTAAATGATGGGACATGTGATTGTCCGTCTGATTCTAATCTTGCAATATGCGAAGATGAAACATTGAGTTTATGTCAACTAAATCCGTATCAAATATGTAGCACGTATGGAACAAATAATATTGTAAGCAAAATAATTATATTTTCAACAATCTGTGATGGATTTCAAGAATTATTACCGATTATTATCGATGGAATGAATCATACTGATGAAACTGAATGCGAATTTTGGCAGTGCAACAATACATACACACGATGCGATGGATATTGGAACTGTTTAAATGGAGCAGATGAAGTCGACTGCAATCAAAATCCACTAATCAAGTGTCCATTAAATCATCATATATGTGTTGAACCGGGAACATTTGAGTTAATATGTTTACCATTAGAAAACGCTAATGATGGGCGTATTGATTGTCTTGGTGCGATAGATGAACCAAAAAAATGTCAATTCATAGATATTCCTCTATCTTCATTCAATTTTTATTGTGATGCTATCAATAATGAACGATGCATATATTTAAATGTTGTTTGTAACTTAAATTGTATCAACGAAAATGCAGATATATTCTGTAATCTAACTAGTAATTTATTTTATGACTGTACTGTTGCTGATTCTTTCAATCATTCATATTTACGTCAATATTTGTGTTCACTTCCTGACAATTCATTGAAAGTTCAATTAGGATATTTCGCTCTGGATGAACCATTAACAAATAAACCATGGGATGAATTACCAGAATTGAAACCAATAGAACAAACATTTTCATACAATTTCGAATGTCACCGTGGATATCCTCTTCGATTGCATTTCGATCCGAATCGTATCATTTGTCTTTGTCCATTAAGTTACTATGGTGATTATTGCCAATATCAAAATCAACGTGTGACTTTAACTCTACAATTTCAAACATATGCAGACTCTCGACGAACAATATTTTCTATAATCGTTCAATTAATTGATAATACAACACAACGAATAGTTCATTCGTCAAAAAAACTAACTTATGTTTATATTAAACATTGTGAAACGAAGTTTAATTTCTATTTAACTTATTCAACTCGTCCGAAACCATCAAATCGAACCTATTCAATTCATATTGATATTTATGAAAAAAATAATTTTGCATATCGAGGAAGTTTGTTTGTTCCATTGAAATTACCTTTTCTACCAATGCATCGTATTGCTTCTGTCTTGACTATTCCAAGAAATAATCAATCAAACAAAGTAACTTGCCGTCCATGTGTTCATGGTCAATGCATAAAATATGCTGAAAATACAAGTGAATCAACGTTTTGTCATTGTAAACCCGGTTGGACTGGTAATGATTGTTCAATTCCGTACAATTGTACATGTGCATTGAATTTGTATTGTGCTGGAATTGAAGCTAATGGTCGATCAATTTGTATTTGTCCATTAGATCGATGGGGTCCACGATGTTTACTTTCGAATACAAATTTAGGCTGTCTAAACAATGGTCAATATGTTCTTAACGATGATGACATGGTTTCAGAAAAGAAATTCTTCTGTATTTGTCCACAAGGATTTATTGGCGATCGATGTGAACTAGAAAACACTAAAATTATCGTTTCATTCGATACTGAAATTGATTTAACATTAGCAGATTCGATGCTTGTTCATTTTATTGAAATACAAATAGGTAATCCAGCTCGAAATGGTTCAACATTTCAATCGATTCCACTCTATCAGAACGAAATTACTATTCGATGGTCTCGTCCATTTCATGTTGTTTTTACTGAACTATCGAATAAAGATTATTATTTAATCGCTGTCGAAAGAAATTACAACCAATCAAGAACTATTCATAAAACTCTCTCATCATCTGATCGTTGTGGACACATGAATGAATACGTCAATAGTACAATTGCTAACTTTGCTCTTATTCGTCGAATTAAATACTATCATGTACCATGTCAAAAATCGATTTCATG
>Ga0209935_1001823_pt1 | contig 30221 bp, 18 predicted proteins | sample ThiBio_1000_plan_2_FD_183958 | JGI IMG/M metagenome (GOLD analysis project Ga0209935, IMG submission 183958) | Wastewater bioreactor microbial communities from Cape Town, South Africa - Thiocy_cont_1000_plan (SPAdes) | ecosystem: Engineered > Bioreactor > Thiocyanate-remediating >...
ATTTATAGATAGTAAACATTTAGCTTTGGAAAAGAACAACGAATTGTTGTATCTTGCAAGCATGTCTGACAGTCGAGAGTATACTGACAATCTCTCCCCCATGTTGTGATAGTTTGTCAGATTAAATGCTGACTAGTACATATTAGTTAGTTGCTAGTAGATCTCCAAGAACTTTATAAAAAGAATATTCAATGGGGAATAAAAAATTATCACCGAAAGTACAGAAGCTTTACAATTCATACGGTAGGTTTTATTGTTTCCTGCTCAACATCCCAGCCTTTGCTGGATACACATACACACTTTTTTAACAGAATCAAGTGATTTTTTTCATTAATTTCGATCAATGCCCACCTGCTTGCTGTAACAACTTGACTATTTCTGTATGATTTTTCTGATTAGCAAGCATTAAAGGTGTCTCACTATCACTATCGGCAGCATTAACATCAGCTCCTTTTTCTATTAATAACGCTACTACCTCCTTGTATCCGAACCTCGCAGCAAGATGTAATGGTGTATCACCCCAGGTGTCAGTAGTAGTAGCATTAACATTTGCTCCTTTCTCTAGTAGTAAAGCTACAACATCTTTATCGCCAACCTCCGCAGCAAAATGGAATGGTGTATGACCCCAGGTGTTAGTAGCATTAATTTCTTCCCCTTTTTCTAGTAGTAAGGCTACCACATCTTTATGGCCATGCTTCGCAGCAACATGTAATGGTGTATCACTACAGGTGTTAGTAGCATTAATTTTTTCCCCTTTTTCTAGTAGTAAGGCTACTATCTCTTTGTGTCCGTGCTGCGCAACAGCATGTAACGGTGTATAACCCGCGTAATCAACTACATTAATATCAGCACCGTTTGCTAAAAGCACTTGGACTATATTAGACTGATTATAAATAACAGCATAATGTAAAGCAGTTAAGCGATCTTTAGAAGGAGAATGTTCATTCACATCTAAACCGTTTTTTAATAATTCTAATACCTTATCTAAATTACCCAAGGATATTGCCTTTTGTATGGGAGTTATAGGTTGAGGAAGTGGAACAACACTTGTGACCTTTGCAGGTGTCGTAATGGAATTTGATTTTTTACCCGAGGTATCAACACTAGTAATTTGATTAACTGTTGCAACTGAAGCAGAAGTTATTTTAGGAACTGACACAATTCCTAAAGATGCTTCACTGCCTTTCTCTTTCTCTTTTTCTTTTTCTTTCTCATCGTGCTTTTGTTTCTCTTCTTCTAATTCTTTCTTTAATTTCTCTACTTGGTTTAATAGTTCTTGCTCTCTAGCCGAAACAGTATTTTCTTTTTCTTTACTTACCTCTTTTGATTCTTCTAAAGAAGGGACTTCATGCTCACTTGCCTTTTCTAAAAAATCGTAATAACTCCGCTCTATCAGGTAACGTACTTTACTCATTGCAGGTCGCTGATCTCTATCCGTTTCCTTTTTTAATGGTGGCTCTGGCAACCAACATTTTTCTATCACCTTCCTTAGCTGTGGGGGGGTATCTGCACTAATTACTTCAAGGTTGCCTGCTGTGATATGCTTACAAATCTGCAATAGTCCTATAACTGTTTCAAAAGGATTTTTACGTGTACCCAACTGCCATAATACCATCCCATAACTATATACATCTGCAGCTTTACTATTCTTCTCTGTAAGAAATGTTTCAGGAGCAGCCCAGCAATAGGTACCACCCCAAGTTCCATGTGTAGATTCCTCGCTTTTTAATGCAGATGTACCAAAATCTGTAACTTTCGCTCGTCCATTTCTATCCAGTAAAATATTTTCACTTTTTAGATCACCATGTACAATATCTCGATCATGCAAATAACTCAGCCCTTCTGCTACATCTAGCCCTATTCGATAACGTTGTTCCCAACTTATGTCTTTTGTCTTATCCTTTAATAGACTCCATAAAGAACCTCCTGTAACATACTCCATTATTAAACAACCTTCTTGGGGACAATATCCTAGAAAAGTAACTATATTTTTATGGGGATAGTTGGCCATAATAATGCACTCTCTTTGAAAGATAGCAAATTGCTTGCGTGAGTAATTTCGTAGCCTTTTAACTGCTACCACTTTACCCCGGTAATTAGCTCGGTAAACTTCCCCGAATGTTCCGCCACCCAAAGAATTGCTTCTATTATATTGCACTTCTAATTCTCGTTTAGGAATGAGTGGTAGTAATTTGTTAAGATTTAGCCTTTCACAAGCTGCTAGGAGTGCTTCCAGTTTATTATCTAATTCTAGTTCTCTTTCTTCCTCTTCCATTTTATCTAATAAACTAATAGATTCTTGATGATTTTGCACTGCTGCCCTATTTAGCCAAATCTTTGCTTCTTCTCCAGCTTCTTTGCTGTACTGATAAAGCCAGACATAATAACTTTTTTCTCCCAGCATAAATTGTGCATCAGGATGCCCTTGTATAGCCAACTCAAGTAACTGCTGGGGGTTACCCATATCATCGATAGAGCCTTTTACTGGCTCTTCACCTTGGCTCCAATCTTCATCTCCTTCCATCATCCCTCCTAAAAGTCCTTGCTTATTCAGGTGTACATAGCCTGGCTGACCAGGTTGAGGTAGATTAAAATCAACAAATCTATCTTGCTCTTTTGGACTTAGTTGAGATACTCGTTTTAAGTCTATATCTGGGGATATACTTACAGGTAAATCATGAGGTTTGCTAGTAAAATCTCCATGCTTTTCTATAACTTTTGCTTTTAGTTCTCCTTGTTCTTCATATAAGTCTTTTAATTCCCATCCTGCTGAAGTAAATTTTTGCTCTATTAATTGCTTGATTATTTCAATCCGTTTAGTTGATCCTAGTATAACATCTGCTTGTTCTTTTTCTTGAGCAAGAACTTGATTAAAAGAATGATCACAGCTCTGTAAACATAAACTGAGCAACAGAGCACATGCTATCAGACTATGAGTTAATTTGTAATGCCTTTTCATTTTGTATAAGTCAAATGTTGATCATAAATTAGTTGTTAGCTAGTAAATTCCAATCAACGGAGGAAAAATTACTTTAATGCTTATACTCTTCATTCCTTGTCGGCCGTATAACAAGAACTGTCGCTAGATCAAGCTCAAGCTAAAAACTGTTTCGGTATAGAAAATAGCCCCAAGGTAATATCTCTTCATTTAAAAAACGGATTATCTTCAAACAACAGTTTAGAAGGGATTAATTACTTGCTTAAAAGCTTAGTTAGCTCTTTTAGTTCTTTAACTTTGGCTTGTGCATTTATATCGCCTTGATCAGCAGCTTTTTGATACCATTTTGCCGCCTCGTCATAATTCTGATCTACTCCTTGCCCATTTTTATACATAAGCCCCAGGTTATTTTGTGCATTCGCATGCTCTTGGTCAGCCGCTTTTTGATACCATTTTACTGCTTCTTGATAATCCTGTTTTACACCTTGGCCCTTACTATACATAACACCCAGTTGATATTGAGCAAATACATGCCCTTGATTGGCTGCGCTTGTATACCATTTGAGTGCTTGTTGATAATCCTTTTTTACTTCCTTACCACCATAATACATATTACCTAGTCTATATTGTGCATTTATATATCCTTGCTTAGCAGCTTTTTGATACCATGCTACTGCCTTTTGTTCATCCTTTGCCACCCCTCTTCCATTATCATACATCACGCCCAAATTACATTGTGCCTCCACATGGCCTTGCTCAGCAGCTTTTTGATACCATGCTATTGCCTTGCGGGCGTCTTTAGGTATGCCTTGGCCATTTGCATACATCCCGCCTAAAATAAATTGTGCCTCCACATATCCTTGTTCAGCAGCTTTTTGATACCATGCTGCTGCCTTGCGGGCATCTTTGGGTACGCCTTGGCCATTTGCATATATCCCGCCTAAAATAAATTGTGCCTCCACATATCCTTGTTCAGCAGCTTTTTGAAACCGTTTTACTAGCTTGAGTCCATTCTTTACTATGCCTGTTCCGTGTTCATACATCGCGCTTAAAATAGATTGTGCCTCTGCATCTCCTTGAGCCGCCGCTTTTTGATACCATGCTACTGCCTTGCGTTCATCTTTATCTACCCCCATGCCATTTGCATACATCGCGCCTAAATTACATTGAGCAGCTGCATATCCTTGCCCAGCAGCTTTTTGATACCATGCTACTGCCTTGCGATGATCTTGTGGTACGCCATGCCCATCTTCATACATCGCGCCCAAATTACATTGAGCAACTGCATATCCTTGATCAGCTGCTTTTTGATACCATGCTACTGCCTTACGGTGATCTTGTGGTACGCCTTGTCCATTTTCATATATCACGCCCAGATTATGTTGTGCGGCTGCATATCCTTGGTCCGCTGCTTTTTGAAACCATGCTGCTGCCTTGTGGACATCTTTGAGTAGGCCTCGTCCAGTTTTATACATCACGCCCAGATTATGTCGTGCAGCTGCATATCCTTGATCCGCTGCTTTTTGATACCATGCTACTGCCTTGCGTTCATCTTTATCTACTCCCTTGCCATCTGCATACATCGCACCCAAACTAAATTGAGCAGCTGCATATCCTTGCTCAGCTGCTTTTTGAAACCATACTACTGCCTTGTGGGCATCTTTGTGCACACCTTGTCCATTTGCATACATCACGCCCAAATTAAATTGAGCAACTGCATAGCTTTGATCAGCTGCTTTTTGATACCATTCTACTGCCTTGCGTTCATCTTTATCTACTCCCTTGCCATTTGCATACATCCGGCCCAAATTATTTTGTGCCTCTGCATCTCCTTGATCAGCTGCTTTTTGATACCATGCTACTGCCTTGCGTTCATCTTTACCTACTCCCTTGCCATTTGCATACATCCAGCCCAAATTAAGTTGTGCCTCTACATATCCTTGATTAGCAGCTTTTTCATACCATTCTACTGCCTTTTGATAATCCTGAGCTACTCCCTGGCACTTAACATACATAAATCCTAGCTTATTTTGTGCCTCAGCAAGTCCTTGCTTAGCTGCTTTTTGATACCATGCTACTGCCTTTTGTTCATCTTTATCTACTCCCTTGCCACTTGCATACATCACGCCCAAATTACATTGAGCAGCTGCATATCCTTGATCTGCCGCTTTTTGAAACCATGCTACTGCTTTTTGATAATCCTGAGTTACTCCCTGGCCCTTATCATACATAAATCCTAGCTTATTTTGTGCCTCAGCATGTTCTTGCTCAGCTGCTTTTTGATACCATGCTACTGCCTTTTGTTCATCTTTATCTATTCCTTTGCCACTTGCATACATCACGCCCAAATTACATTGAGCAGCTGCATCTCCTTGATCTGCCGCTTTTTGAAACCATGCTACTGCTTTTTGATAATACTTTTGTCCTATATCCCCCTCTCTTTTCTCAGATCTACGAGCTACTGCATATAGTGTACAAGCTACTTTGTATTGGGCTTCAATATGTCCTTTTCTTCCTGCCTTATCGTACAGTGTCAAAGCTTCTCGATAATTTTGTGGCATTCCTAACCCTTTTTCATGCATCATCCCTAATTTAAAAGTAGCATCAATACAACCTAGCTGGGAAGCCTGTCTGTAATAGTCAAAAGCTTCAGGGTAATGAAGATAACTCCTCCTATCTTCAAAGTATATATCTCCCAATGTAAGACAGGCAATTGAAACTTCTTCCTGAGAGCTTATATCTGTATTTCTAATTATACCTGTATTTCTAGTCCTAATTATTTGTGTACAGGCATTAAACATGATGGCCTTTTTTGAAGAGACAAGTTGTGTTTTGTCTGAATAATCTCTGCAAAGAGTATTTTCTGAGAGAATTAACTCATTAAATTCTCTGCAAGTGCGCCGAATATTCAAAAGAGTTGAGGAAGGTAGAAAGGACAAGATGAGTAGTTTTATTTCAGCAGGCATTTCTATAAGTGTAGAAGAAATAAGAGTGTTTCCCGCTGAAGTGTCCTCATTAGCAGATGAAATTACATTATTAGAAAATTCATCTCTCTCGTCATTAGAAGTTTTCTCATCTATTAACAAGCATATACGTTTACTTGGCCTGTTTGGATTAGATTGTCCTGTTGTTACTTTATCTTCCTTTTCTCTCTCCTCTATATTATTCTCCTCTGTTTCCTCTTCTTTTTTCTTGCCTTTTTCTTCATTATCCTCTCTCTTTCTCTTCATCCCCCCTAAAAGGCCACTCTTAAGTACTACCACACGACCTGGCTTTCTATTCTGCGGTACATTAAAATGAACGGCTTGTTTTTGTTCTTCCTGACTTAAGCATGATAATTGTTCTAGGTTTATATCTTGAGATATGCTTACAGATAACTCATGAAGTTTACTGGTAAAATCTCCATGTTTCTCTATTGCTTTTATTTTTAATCTATCTTGCCCTCCATATATGTCTTTTAGCTCCCATCCTGTTAAAGCAAGTTTTCGCTTTAACGGTTTCTTGATTATTTCAATTTGTTTAGTTAATCCCGGAGTACCATCTATGGGCCTTTCTACGTTAACATCAAGCTGATTAAAAGAATTACCACAGCTCTGTAAACATAAACTGAGCAACAGAGTACAAGCTATCAGACTATCAGTTAATTTGTAATGTCTTTTCACTTTGTATGAGTTAAATGTTGATTATAAATTAGTTGTTAGCTAGTCAATTCCAATCAACGGAGGAAAAAATTACTTTAGATCTTATACTCTTTAATTACCTGTTGGTTGTATAATAAGAATTGTATTTAGATAATTTTTTTAAGCTAAAATATATTAATTAGTATTTAAAAAAAGTCGTTTCCTTCTACGAAAGGGCCAGATAAGTTGTTTTTTAGTTTTATCTATATCAATAATACTTTTATTAATCCTACAAACCTAAGGGGAATAAAAAATTATCACCGAAAGTATAGAAGCTTTACAATTCATACGGTAGGTTTTATTGTTTCTTACTGAACATCCCAGCCTTTGCTGGACACACATACATACTTTTTTAACAGTATCAAGTGAATTTTTTTATTAATTTCGATCAATGCCCACCTGCTTGCTGTAACAACTTTACTATTTCTGTATGATTTTTCTGCTTAGCAAGCATTAAAGGTGTATCACCCAAGAAGTCAGTAGCATTAATACTTGCTCCTTTTTCTATTAGTAGGGCTACTACCTCTTGATGGCCTCCCGATGCAGCAACATGTAACGGTGTATCACCCTGAGAGTCAGTAGCATTAATATTTGCCCCTTTTTCTAGTAGAAAAGCCACTATCTCTTTATGGCCATCCCATACAGCAACATGTAACGGTGTATAACTCCAGGAGGAAATAGCATTAACATTTGCCCCTTTCTCTATTAATAAGGTTACTACCTCTTTGTGTCCGGACCTCGCAGCAACATGTAACGGTGTATAATCCAAGGAGTTAACAGCATTAATATTTGCCTCTTTTTCTAGTAGTAAAGTTACCACATCTTTATAGCCCCACCTCGCAGCAATATCTAACGGTGTATCACCCCAGGAGTTAGTAGCATTAATATTTGCCCCTTTCTCTATTAATAAGGCTACTACCTCTTTGTGTCCGTGCTCCGCAGCAACATATAACGGTGTATAGTTCCGATACTTAGTAGTAGCATTAACATTTGCCCCTTTCTCTATTAATAAGGCTACCACCTCTTTATGGCTACGCTTCGCAGCAAAATGTAACGGTGTATTACCCTCGTTATCAACTACATGAACATCAGCACCGTTTGCTAAAAGCGCTTGGACTATATTAGACTGATTATAAATAACAGCATAATGTAAAGCAGTGTAGCGATCTTTAGAATCAGAATGTTCATTCACATCTAAACCGTTTTTTAATAATTCTAATACCTTATCTAAATTACCCAAGGATACTGCCTTTTGTATGGGGGGCATAGGGCGAGGAAGTGGAAGAAAACTCATGACCTTTTTTGCAGGTGTTGTAGTGGAATTTGATTTTTTAATCGATGGATCAGCATTAATGACTCGATTAACTGTTGCAACTGAAGTAGGCATTATTTTAGGAACTGACACAATTCCTAAAGATGCTTCACTGCCTTTTTCTTTTTCTTTTTCTTTCTCTTTCTCATCGTGCTTTTGTTTCTCTTCTTCTAATTCTTTCTTTAATTTCTCTACTTGGCTTATTAATACTTCTTGCTCTCTAGCTGAAATAACCTTTTCTTTTTCAATTCCTTTCTCTTTCTCTTTTTCTAATTCATGTACTTGAATTGTTAGTTCATCTTTTACTTTTCTCTCTTCTTCTTTTTCTTTTTGTAAAAAAGAATAATCTCGGTATCGGTACTTTTCACAAGCAGGAAATACCTCTTCTAGTAAGTGATGTACAATTTTCATTGCAGGACGTTCGCTTTCAACTAGCCAACATGTATTTATCAGTTCTCTGATTTTTAAGGGCGTATCCTCAGTAATGTCTTCACGATTTCCTGCTTCGGTATGTTTAATCAATCCACGTATATCTTTTTCAAAGTTTGGAAATGGTTCTCTACGGGTTCCCAATTGCCATAATAACATTCCATAACTATATACGTCACCAGCTTTAGTACCCTTAGGTATACCTATTAACTCAGGGGACTTCCAACGCCAGGTATCACCTGCCCACCCTTCATAACTAGTTGCACCACTCTTTAACACAGCTGAGCCAAAATCTGTAATTTTAGCCCTTCCTACAGCATCCAATAAAATATTTTCACTTTTTAAATCACAATGTACAATATCCCACTGGTGCAAATAACTGAGCCCACCGGCTATATCCAAAGCAATTTGATAACGGAGTTGCCAAGAAGCGTCCCAATTACTATCTCCTTGATGCTTTGTTAACAAACTCCAGAGAGAGCCTTGACTTGCATACTCCATTATTAAAGCATCTTGCATTGGAGGGGATGCTAGTTGAAAAGGAGTTGATTCTGGAATCTGAAAAAAGCCTAAGAAACTAATGATATTTGGATGTTTAAGATTTGCTATAATAATAGCTTCTTTTTTGAAAGCAGCGATTTGTTCTCTATTAAGCCTGTAGAGCTTTTTAACAGCTATGGTATCTTCTTGATAGACAGCTTGATAAACCGTTCCCATGCCTCCAGAACCTAGTTCTCTAATGTATTCAATATGTTGTGCATCCTTAGTAGAAATAGTAGGAATCGATGTTTTAAAGTATCTCCTTCTCCAAGTAGCATCTTTTATAGGTGAATCAACTCTTGTTAGCTTTATTTCTCTATCTTCCTTCTCCTTCTCCTTCTCTTTCTCCTTTTCTTCATCTCCTTTCTTGATAACACCTCTTTTCATTCCTCCTGCGAGACCTACCTTAGAAACCATCACATGCACTAACTGTTCACTTTGAGGAGAAATAAATTGAACTACTCCTTTTTGTTCTTCTGGACTTAATAGGAATGTTTGTTCTAGATCTATATCTTTAGCTATGGCTACAGATAACTCATGAGGTTTGCTAGTAAAATCCCCATGCTTTTCTATAACTTTTGCTTTTAGTTCTCCTTGTTCTTCATATAAGTCTTTTAGTCCCCATCCTCCTGAAATAAATTTTTGCTCTATTAATTGCTTGATTATTTCAATCCGTTTAGTTGATCCCAGTATAACATCTGCTTGTTCTTTTTCTTCAGGAACAAGCTGATTAAAAGAATGATCACAGCTCTGTAAACATAAACTGAGCAACAGAGCACAAGCTATCAGCCTATCAGTTAATTTGTAATACCTTTTCATTTTGTATAAGTCAAATGTTGATCATAAATTAGTTGTTAGCTAGTCAATTCCAAGCAACGGAGGAAAAAGTTACTTTATTATACTCTTTATCCCCCTTATTCCCCATTGGTTATATAACAAGAATTGAGTTTAAATAAACATTTTAAGCTGAAATAGGCTTAGTTAACATTTTAAAAGACTGTTTCGGTCGGTATAGAAAACAGCCCCAAGGTAATATCTCTTCATTTAAAGAGCGGATTATCTTCAAACAACAGTTTAGAAGGGATTATAATTCCTTGCCTAAAAGCTTAGTTAGCTCTTTTAGTTCTTTAACTTTGGTTTGTGCATTTATATCGCCTTGATCAGCCGCTTTTTGATACCATGCTACTGCCTTCCGTTCATCTTTATCTACTCCCTTGCCATCTACATACATCGCGCCTAGCTTATTTTGTGCATGAGTATATCCTTGATCAGCAGCTTTTTGATACCATTCTACCGCCTTGCGTTCATCCTTTGCCACACCTCTTCCATGTTCATACATCCAGCCCAATCTAGTTTGTGCAGCTGCATATCCTTGATCAGCCGCTTTTTGATACCATGCTACTGCCTTGCGTTCATCTTTATCTACCCGTCTTCCATTTTCATACATCCAGCCCAAATTATATTGAGCAACTGCATACCTTTGATCAGCCGCTTTTTGAAACAATTCTACTGCTTTGCGTTCATCTTTATCTACTCCTCTTCCATTTGCATACATCACACCCAAATTATATTGTGCCCCTACATATCCTTGATCAGCAGCTTTTTGATACCATTTTACTGCTTCTTGATAATCCTTTTTTACAACTTGGCCCTTACTATACATAATACCCAGTTCACATTGGGCAACTACGTGCCCTTGATTGGCCGCTTTTTGATACCATTCTACTGCCTTGCGTTCATCTTTATCTACTCCCTTGCCATTTGCATACATCGCGCCCAAATTATATTGTACCTCTATATGTGCCTCTATATATCCTTGATCAGCCGCTTTTTGATACCATTCTACTGCCTTGCGTTCATCTTTATCTACCCCCTTGCCATTTGCATACATCGCGCCCAAATTATATTGAGCAACTGCATTTCCTTGATCAGCCGCTTTTTGATACCATGCTACTGCCTTGCGTTCATCTTTATCTACTCCCTTGCCATCTGCATACATCGCGCCCAAATTATATTGAGCAACTGCATTTCTTTGATCAGCCGCTTTTTGATACCATGCTACTGCCTTACGGTAATCTTGAGCTATTCCTATTCCATTTAAATACATCCAGCCCAATCTAGTTTGTGCAGCTGCATTTTCTTGATCAGCTGCTTTTTGATACCATTCTACTGCCTTGCGTTCATCTTTTTCTACTCCCTTGCCATCTACATACATCGCGCCCAAATTAGATTGAGCAACTGCATATCCTTGATCAGCTGCTTTTTGACACCATTCTACTGCCTTGCGTTCATCTTTTTCTACTCCCTTGCCATCTACATACATCGCGCCCAAATTAGATTGAGCAACTGCATATCCTTGATCAGCAGCTTTTTGATACCATTCTACTGCCTTGCGTTCATCCTTTGCCACACCTCTTCCATGTTCATACATCCCGCCTAAATTAGATTGTGCAGCTGCATATCCTTGATCAGCAGCTTTTTGATACCACTTTACTGCTGCTTGATAATCCTTTTTTACAACTTGGCCCTTACTATACATAATACCTAGTTGACGTTGGGCAACTACATCTCCTTGATCAGCAGCTTTTTGATACCATTCTACTGCCTTGCGTTCATCTTTAGCTACCCCTATTCCATTTAAATACATCCAGCCCAAATTATATGGAGCAACTGCATACCTTTGATCAGCCGCTTTTTGATACCATTCTACTGCCTTGCGTTCATCCTTTGCCACACCTCTTCCATGTTCATACATCCCGCCCAAATTAGATTGTGCAGCTGCATATCCTTGATCAGCCGCTTTTTGATACCATTCTACTGCCTTGCGTTCATCTTTAGCTACCCCTATTCCATTTAAATACATCCAGCCCAATCTAGTTTGTGCAGCTGCATGTTCTTGATCAGCTGCTTTTTGATACCATTCTACTGCCTTGCGTTCATCCTTTGCCACACCTCTTCCATGTTCATACATCCCGCCCAAATAATATTGTGCAGCTGCATATCCTTGATCAGCCGCTTTTTGATACCACTTTACTGCTGCTTGATAATCCTTTTTTCCTATATTCTCCCCTATTTTATCAGATCTAAGAGCTCCTGCATATAATATACAAGCTACTTTGTATTGGGCTTCAAGATGTCCTTCTCTTGCTGCCTTATAGTACAGTGTAAAAGCTTCTCTACGATTTTTTGGCACTCCTAGCCCTTTTTCATGCATCATCCCTAATTTAAAAGTAGCATCAGTACAACCTAGCTGTGAAGCTTGTCTGTAATAGTCAAAAGCTTCAGGATAATGAACATAACTCCACCTATCTTCAAAGTACATATCTCCCAAAGTAAGATAGGCAATTGAAACTTCTTCCTGAGAGCTTATACCTGTACTTCCAGTCCTAATTATTTGTGTACAGGTATTAAACTTTATGGCCTTTTTGGAGGAGATAAGTTGTGTTTTGCCTGAATAATCTCTGCAAAGAGTATTTTCTGAGAGAATTAACTCATTAAATTCTCTGCAAGTGCGCCGAACATTCAAAAGAGTTGAGGAAGGTAGAAAGAAGAAGATGAGTAGTTTTATTTCAGCAGGCATTTCTATAAGTGTAGAAGAAATAAGAGTGTTTCCCGCTGAAGTGTCCTCATTAGCAGATGAAATTACATTATTAGAAAATTCATCTCTCTCGTCATTAGAAGTTTTCTCATCTATTAACAAGCATATACGTTTACTTGGCCTGTTTGGATTAGATTGTCCTGTTGTTACTTTATCTTCCTTTTCTCTCTCCTCTATATTATTCTCCTCTGTTTCCTCTTCTTTTTTCTTGCCTTTTTCTTCATTATCCTCTCTCTTTCTCTTCATCCCCCCTAAAAGGCCACTCTTAAGTACTACCACACGACCTGGCTTTCTATTCTGCGGTACATTAAAATGAACGGCTTGTTTTTGTTCTTCCTGACTTAAGCATGATAATTGTTCTAGGTTTATATCTTGAGATATGCTTACAGATAACTCATGAAGTTTACTGGTAAAATCTCCATGTTTCTCTATTGCTTTTATTTTTAATCTATCTTGCCCTCCATATATGTCTTTTAGCTCCCATCCTGTTAAAGCAAGTTTTCGCTTTAACGGTTTCTTGATTATTTCAATTTGTTTAGTTAATCCCGGAGTACCATCTATGGGCCTTTCTACGTTAACATCAAGCTGATTAAAAGAATTACCACAGCTCTGTAAACATAAACTGAGCAACAGAGTACAAGCTATCAGACTATCAGTTAATTTGTAATGTCTTTTCACTTTGTATGAGTTAAATGTTGATTATAAATTAGTTGTTAGCTAGTCAATTCCAATCAACGGAGGAAAAATTATTTTAATGCTTATATTTTTTATTCCTTGTCAGCCAGATAACTGGGCGTACAATCGTAATTTTATCTAAGAATGCGCCCGTTGGTCCTATTAATCATTCTTAACACAGCTTGCCTTACATGCTTAAAAGCATACTCTTAACTTTAATACTGAGTGGGTTGAGGAGAAATTTGCAAAATTAACTGCTAGTTGATACTAGACCTTTTTCTTCGTTTTTTCTTTTCCTTTCCAGTGTTCGGCTTATTTTGGCTAATACGCTTTGATTTATCATTTATAATAGGAATACATTGAGTATGATTATCTTGAGTGGCCTTAAAACAATTTTCATCATAAATCCCTATAAGTCTCAATAAATGTTGCACCTGGGACTGTATATAAAAGGGAACCTCATTTTTCCAATTAGGTAAGCTCAGATGCCCACTCGCATTAGCTGATAAGTCCGTAATGATACCTATAATTTGGCCATCTTGATTAACTAAAGTAATCGATTGGGCAATTTTTATGATGTGATGAGAAGATTTAGTTTCTATATTAATATGTTGACCTAACTCATCAAAAAGATGTTCAATATCATTGCGTTTGATCTTCCAATCATTAGCAAAAATCTTAGAAATGGTTGTGTATGCTTTTGCATGAAGGTAAAAATGAATCGACGAAGTATCTTCTAAGTCGGGGGAATTGGTAGGATGAATTTCTACTTCTTGGATCTGTGGAATAGATAAATTTTCTTTTTGTTTATCAATTTCTTTATCAATAGGTTGGCCTATATTATTTTTTTGTTTACGCTCGTTGTCTGCTCTTTGGTGCCGATCCAATCTATCTTCTGCTTCCTTTTTTTGGCGTTGTTGATTTTCCTGGTATACTGCATCGCTTAATAATTCGTTACATGGTGGAGTATTGACACTTAATACTTTCGTTTGTATTGTCTTTATAGAAATTGGATTAGATAGGTCTGAATTTGTTTGAGTCTTTTGAGCATTTTTAATCTTTTCTATCTGCTGCTGGTGTTTTTCTTGAAGTTTCTTTTTACGTGCTAACTTATTTCTAATTTCTGATTGATACAGCTCAGATAATTTATCATATTCCCCGCATAAAGCAGATGCATTTGCCTGAAAAATTTCGAAATCCCTCTTAATGATCTTTGAAGACAAATTTAATTTATTAATACAGAAACATTCCATCGCCTTTAACCGAATCCTGGCTTCATCCAATCGGCTCGCTCGGATATATATTGCCACAGCAGCTCTTATAAAACCATAAATATCGAAATTAGGCAAACATACCCTTATATTCTTATACAATTTAACCCAGTCTCTAACTGTAAAATCACTAATATTTTTATTAGCTTTTTTAGGAGAAAGCTTCCTAGAAACAACCATAGAAAATCCTAACTTTTCTAATTCCAAAAATCGATTAGACATGCTTACCCAATCTATAGGCTCATGTATTTTGTCTAAATTTTCAATAAATTTTATTTGTTCATCTAAGAACTTATCAATAATATCAGAGGGAGTATTAACACAAGATCCTTTCTCCTTATTATTTTGTGTTACTGTTATTGCCTGCTGACATGGAGCATTTATGCTCTTTCTCTTTGCATCAGCCATGCGAACGCTAAATTTCCTACTGCGTTGAGGTGGATTTTGTCTTTCTGAAGGATAAATCCAAAAATTAATTTGCGGAGCTACATGCTTTGCCTCATTATATATTTTAGAAAGATTCCTTAAATAATTTCCTTCTAATTCATTTGCAGATAAACCAAACCTAGCCCTCAATTGCTCTTTAGCCTGTTTATATCCATTCGCATGCTTGCTAATTGAATTCTGGTCCAGCGGATAGGATCTACTAGTAAGAAGTCTTAAATGAGCGTATGCCACCGCAAAATTTAAGTCATAAAAGAGATGTACTAACTTAATTCTATCATCTCTTAATAATAAATCGAAAAAATTAGCACCAAGTAGATTCTGTATACATGGTAATACACTACTAAATACATTTATTATGTACAACTTATCATTATCACTATCATTAAAGCTCAATTTTACAACTTCAGCTTTCAAACCAATTATTCTATCTATAAATGCTCTTTCTTTATTATATGCTTCGCAAGAATTAATAGTAGTAAATTTTTGATGTAAAAAGTCCCTAAACCTTTCTAAAGGAACCATATTAGGAGAGCTATCAATTGTATTTGGATCTACTACTAAAGGCTTTTCCCTTCTTATTGGCTCCTGTTTACTTTTTTTACATTTCAAATTGTCTCTGTTTTCTTTATCTCGCTGCTGTAACACTTTATCTTTATCACAGATAGGGTTATTTGTTATATTTGATGTGTCGCTCTTTTGTTCGGGGCAGCCTAGCTCAACAATTTCAGCATGTACGCTGGGCTTCTTTTTACGCCGTCTACGGGATGTTTTCTTTTCCGTTTTATTCTCACATGAATCATTATCGAGATTTAGAATCCGTTTCTCTTCCACACTATGGTTGTCACTTATTGAAGAAGTGTTTATTGTCTGTTGCTTTTTATCTAAATCAGGAAGATCATTGTGTTCATCTTTATTAGAACAACCTGATAGCAACACAACCACTATCAACATGTAGATCAATAATTGAAAAAGGTAATTCATAAAGCGTGAGTAAATGTTAAAAATTAGTGCTTAGCTCATTATTGTTTTAGTAGTAGTAATATCCAAAGATATGCAGAAACGATTCTTAGACAAGGATTTTTTACATTCATTTCTAGCTAAATTCTATGCACCAAATGTTGGGGTGATGATACCCAGCATATATTCTGGTGCTAGAAGACATAGAAATAATAAAAGGTGTTTATACATGGAAAGCTATTCATATCTCTTCTGTTGATATTTCTAAGTATTAACTATCAATTTGATTATTTCAATCTCCACATTCACGTACCTGTAATTGTAATTGGTTGAAAGGCTCCTCTTTAGATTCTTCTGCCAAATTCACACCTAGTAACTCATTTAAATCAGGTTCTCCCGCATCTATCCAACAAGTTAGCCAGAAGTCACCCACCATTTTAATAGAAGCCCTCATCTGACGTTCTACTTGCCCAGCCAACAGTTCATGATAAACTGTTGCATAAGCCTCAGAATATACTTTCCTAAGGCTTTTCCCCTTCTTTTCAAAGCTAAATTTGTTTAGCTTATTGAAGCTCTGAGAAAGATTTTTTTCTAATCTCAATACATCTTTTACTGCAGCATGTGCCTGCATAATTGCATCCCAAGCTGCTTTTTGAGGATCCTCGACATAAGTAGCTTGGCCTATAAAAATGTTATAGGTTTCTTTAAATAATTCTGGCAAACGAGTTTCCCATAATCCATGTATTCCATGTTGATTCGTTAATTGCCCATTATAGTTTTGGGTCGTATGCAAGGGCACATTGGCATCAGCAATATAATGACCTATATCAGCCGAAAGCTTTAAAATTTGCTGAATATCTTTGTTACGAAAAGCTGCAGTCAGCCTATGTTTCATCAGATAAATATGCCAGGGCAATATTCCATTTTCTAACAACGTATCCGCTGCATATTGCTGAATTGCCTGATTCCAGTTTTGAGGTAACTTATTAAACGGATTATCTCCATAATATTCTAGATCTATGTAGTGGTGAGCAGCCTCTCCTTCTATCAGATAACGCTTCTTATCCGGGTTTACAGCATTTTCAGTAAGATAACCCAGGTAATATTTGTAAAAGGTAAACATAGAAGGCGGCAGGGTAAATACTGCACACCTATTGATATATCGGTGAGCTTCAAATCCCCATGCTAATGCATTTACGCTGAAAGAAACTAATAACAAATACATCCAAATAAATTTAATTTTCATATAATATAGATTAGTATTTGATGGTTGAAATAGTTATATTTTTAGATGTAGCCCTATACATACAAATGTGCATTAAAGATAAAAATAAACATTTACGTAAAATACAGGAAAATAGAATTCTTTTCCAAACCAAGAATTTGGTTACCTGGGCAGAAAGGAATTTGTGAGAAACCGGAGCTGTGGTGTCGGGAGCGACTCCCGACACTCAAATGTGTCAGGGCTGGAGCCCTGACACACACTTTCTGACGAGCCCAGAGGGCCAAAGGCGACGGCTTGGAAAGAACTCTAATAAAAAATTCTTTTTTAAAAAGGTAGATCCAAAGAATTGGCCTTAAATTGGGCAAATTAAAATTTTGATAAATTAAATTCTTTAATAGAAAAATGCTTAATTTAGTTAAGTAGTAGCTATATATAACCTATTTTAAATCATGCCTGCAACCTATACAAGGCTTAGAATATTTATACGATTGTGTATTTTCTTGATCTGCTGCACGAGCTATCAAGCAGTAAACGGCCTAACTATCAATTATGATTCTGCTAAACAATCCTATAAAAGTTACCGCCAGCAAGAACCCTGGTATTACTATCCACTCGCTGTTCAAGTAAACCCACATATAGGAGTGGTTATGCCCATGGAGTTATTAGATATAGCTACGGACAAACCAAGTACTAGATTTCTACTAGCCTTAGGAGGAAGAACCGATATCAGCCTACTTTATCCTAAAAAATGGATCTGGGAACATTTTGATTGTTATCCCAAGCTAGGCGTATTGATCAAATATGATTACATAACCGCTAATAATATCATTGAGAAAGGCCATATAGTAGGTAGTATTTTCTATATAGAGCCCAATTACAATCACCTGAGTGGCTGGGAAATATTACCTAGATTTGGTATTGGTATTGCCTATTTGAATATGCCTGGTGCTTTTAGCTCTATTAAACCGAAGAAAAATGAAGAAGGTGAGGAAGAAGAAACCACTATGTCTGCCGCTGACGTAGATCCTTTTAGGCAAGGTCCAAGTCTTAACTTAATATTTGATATATTAGTAAAGTATAGAATAACCCCTAAATGGCACCTCAATTTCAGTTTAGGTCTTGACTACCTTCCAGAACTAACTACTATTAAGTCGGATGAGGACACAGATACTCCTGTAAAAAAGAAAACAATTGAAATTTACACAGCCAGTTTAGGCTGTAGTTATACATTTAATCCTAGTGACTATCATCCAGAAAGAATTTTAAATCTTAACAGAAGGACTAGAATAGATATTGCTTTTTTTAGCTCATTTAGGAAACCACAACCCACTCCTAATTCAAAAGACGTAGACCCAAACAGCTCAGCAGATAGTCTAGATACTTCTAAATATTATTATTTAGGGGGATTATATGCACAATGGAGTTTTAGAATTTTTAACAACCAGGCAATAGTCTTGGGAACTGAGTGGATGAAAGACTTCGCGTTAAAAAAAGAAATAGAAAGATCTGTTAAAAAAAATAACTTACAGGCCAGTTTTCTAGTTGGACATGAATTTTTATGGGGCAAATTGATATTTGGGCAATATGCAGGTATCTATGCCTTAAACAATGGGCTACCAGATCTCAATTCACCTTTCTTCAACTTCATGAATTTATTATACGTACGTCTTGGTCTAAACTATAGAATCACTGATTATCTATATGTAGGTGTAAATCTAAAAACTGCTATATTTCCACGAAATCTAGAAAAGAAACCCGTATTTTATCACTATACTGGTATGGAATATTTAGACTTTAGAATAGCGTATACTTTTTAATGCAAATAATTTTAACTTAGGTGCTAGAAACTTTTTTTTGAGCCTATTTAATCATAAATTCGTGCACATCACCTGATACAAGGTATATATAACCAACTATTATAGATTAAAACGATGGCAAATCACCAATCAGCACGTAAAAGAATAAGGGCTAATGAAGCCAAACACTTACGAAACAGGTACCAATTAAAGACCTGTAGAACAGCTATTAAACAGCTCAAACAGATTAAAGATAAACAACAAGCCGAAACACTCTTCAAAACGATCGTTGCTATGCTTGATAAATCTGCTATGCGCAATATACTGCACAAGAATAAGGTTGCTAATACAAAATCAAAGCTAGCCCAGCATATTAGTCGTTTATAAAAAACCTAGGGAAATAAAAAGCCTTACAAGACGTCTGTAAGGTTTTTTTTATTTAAAAGATAATAGACTTTTATTCTAATTCTTTAAAGATGCCTAGTTGTGGAAAATAACAAATTACCCACCTCAATTAAAGAGGTATCTTACTTGAAGATACAGGATTTAGCGAAAGAAGATCGCCCTAGAGAAAAGCTAATCCAAAAAGGGACTCATGCATTAAGCGAGGCAGAGCTCATAGGTATTCTACTGGGTTCAGGCACAAAAAACCTAAGTGCTGTGGGACTTGCACAAGCTATTTTAAAGCAACATAACAATGACTTAAATGAGCTGGCTAAGCGTTCTGTAAAAGAACTGCAAAAATTTAAAGGGATAGGCGAAGCCAAAGCTGTGACCATTGTAAGTGCCATGGAATTAGGAAGGAGAAGAAAAACAAACGATAAATTACACAAACCTAAAATAGATAGTTCTCGCGATGTGTATGAGTTGATGAAGACGGAGTTGTCTGACAAGCTTACAGAAGAATTTTGGATTATCCTCTTAACACGTACTAACTACGTTATTAAAAAACATCTGGTTAGTAGCGGAGGATCTGCGCAATTGGCTGTAGACCCTAAAGTCCTCTTCAAAATAGCTCTTGACCACCATGCTGCCAGCATCATTCTGGTACATAACCATCCTTCAAATAATCCTAACCCAAGCGAATTAGATATTAAATTAACTGAGCGACTTACAAAGGGAGGAAAAATTTTAGACATACCTATTTTAGATCATATCATCTTTACAGAAGATAACTACTTTAGTTTTGCTGATGAGCACATGGTTATTTAATTGAATGAGTTTCAAGTAATTCAACTCGTTAGTAAAAAATAAGTTAGTAACCAAAATATGGTGCAAATAGCATATATTTATACGCATCATAAAAATGATTTCATCGATAATTATTTACAAACAAAGGTACAGGCTAACGCAACTCCTGTTTTAATCTAATATGAAACTCTCTATTAATTGGCTAAAAGAATACATATCCCTTTCAGAAACACCCGAAGAGATTTCTAAGCTTCTGACACAAAGTGGCCTTGAAGTAAGCCATATACAATCTTTTGAACCTATTCCAGGCAATTTAGCAAGTATGTTAATTGGGCAAATTATAGGTTGCACCAAACACCCCAATGCTGATAAACTCCATCTAACTCAGGTCGATATCGGTACAGCTAACCCTTTATCGATTGTATGTGGAGCACCCAACGTAGCGATAGGACAGAAAGTAGTAGTAGCTCCTGTTGGAACAACCTTACATACCTATACAGGTGAACAGATTCATATTAAAGCGGCCAAAATTAGAGGAGAAGCATCTGAAGGAATGTTGTGCGCAGAAGATGAGATAGGCTTAGGTCCTAATCATGAAAAAATACTTGCTTTAGATACACCATTACCTCCCGGTACACCTGCCAAAGATTATTTTAACTTACAACCCGATACGATACTCACTATAGACCTTACACCCAACAGGATAGACGCTTGCTCTCACATAGGCGTAGCCAGAGAATTGCGTGCATTACTAGATAGACCCATACAATATCCTCCCCTATTAGCTAAACTAACGCCTACTACAGGGCTGTTGCCAATCCAAGTCGTTGTTGATGATGTAGATGCCTGTCCCAGATACTCCGGTATAACCATTGCGGGGGTCCAAGTCCAAGAATCTCCTCGCTGGCTCCAATATAAACTCAAATCCATAGGTCTAAATCCTATCAACAATATTGTTGATATAACCAACCTAGTCATGTACGAACTGGGACAGCCTTTACATGCATTTGATTATGATAAGCTGGTTGGTAAAGAAATTCATGTAAGGAGAAGCCAAAAAGAGGAAAAAATAATTACACTAGACAATATACATAGAGAATTAACCGGCCAAGAACTTGTAATAGCAGATAAAAATAATAACATCGCATTAGCTGGAATTTTAGGAGGAAAGGCAACTAGTGTAAGCACGGAAACAAAAAATATTTTTTTAGAGAGCGCTTATTTTTCTCCGCAAACTATCCGAAATGCAGCCAAGCATCATAAAATACAAACAGATGCTGCCTTTAGGTACGAAAGGGGTGTAGATCCTAATCTAACTGTTGTTGCTTTACAGCGGGCATGCTTACTTATTGAAGAAATAACAGGAGGGAAAATAGCTTCAGCACTGATAGATAGTTATCCTCGCCCAATCGAATCGTTGCGTATTCACGTAGCTTACGAAAAGATTCAACAGGTTATTGGCCAATATATACCTAAAGAAACTATCCATCATATACTTCATAACTTAGATATAGACACCATCAATGAAGATGAAGCGGGCTTTACGGCTGTTGTACCTCCATACAGAGTGGATGTAAATCGTGAAGTAGACCTCGTGGAAGAAATACTGCGTATATATGGGTATGATAACATCCAACTTCAAGACCATTTAAGTAGTACATTCTTAGCGACAACAACACCCTCCTCTTCCTATAAATTAACACAGTCGCTTAGTGCTATATTGGTAGCCAATGGCTATCAAGAGATTTATACGAATTCCCTAACAACCGATCAGTATCGGGATATAAGCGAGCATACTATCCAAAACGGAGAAACCATAAAACTTTTAAATCCACTTAGTGACAGGCTAAATATGCTACGAGATAAGCTTGTTTTTTCTGGATTGGAGGTGCTAGCCCATAATATAAATCGTAAACAATTTGACCTTAAACTTTTTGAATTTGGGAAAACCTATCATCATATAAATACCCAATATATCGAGCGAAATAAACTAGGCATTTGGCTTACTGGGAACATAGAGCCACTCAACTGGATTAGGCCACCTAGAGCGGTCACTTTTCAAGATTTAAATACCATGTTAAGTAAGTTATTAGAAAAATGTGGGATCCATCATTTTAATACGGTTCCGTTAAAAAGTTCTAGTTATAAAGCAGGTATACAACTCGTTTATCAAACCAAGGTATTTGCTACTATAGGACAAGTAACAGATAAATATTTAGAAATTGCAGGTATCACACAGCCTGTACTTTTCGCCGATATAGATCTGGACCAGCTAAACACCTACTCTATACCAACACCCTATTATCAGCCTATATCTAAATTCCCCGTTGTAAAAAGAGATCTCTCGTTGGTAGTAGATAGTACCATTGCATTTGAAGATATAAAAAACATACTGTTAGAAAAGCATGAACCACGCATCCAACATATGCATGTGTTTGATGTATACCAAGGAGCAAATTTGCCCGAAGGAAAAAAGGCGTATGCTTTGTCCTTTGCTTTGCAAGATCAAGAGAAAACACTAGATGAAAAAACGATTCACCAAGTTATGTCAGACCTCATCCATACTTTTCAGCAAAAATTAGGAGCTATTATTAGAGAATAAAATACACCTATGGAGCAACTCCATGCCAACATACATGAATTAGAAAACAAGCTAGTTGAACTAAAAGAAAAATACATTCAACAAAAATCAACTATACAAAAACTAGAAGCGGAGAATGCTCAATTTAAAAATGCGGTCCTACTGCAAAAACAACAACGCCCTTTAGAATACGATAACCAAAAAATAAATATTATCTTACAACAACTAATCCATCAACCAGATAAAGATATAAAAAAGACGCTTGAGCGTTATATCAAATATATAGATCAGTGTATAGCTTTATTAGAGAGGTCTAACTAATGGAAGAACTTGCTATCAAAATTAGGATATATGACAGGCAGTACCCCATGAAAGTACAGGCTACCGACGAAGCATCTGTAAGGAAAGCAGGAGAACTGATCAACAACCAAATAAAAGCCTATAGGGATAAATTTGGTATAACTGATATCCAAGACCTATTAGCCATGGTCGCTTTTGATTGTTTGGTAGATAGCCTAAAAATCAAAAAAACAGTAGAAGAAGATCAACAGCTAATTGAAAAAAACGTGGATAGCATGATCCAGCTAATTGATAGAGTTCTTGCATAACCAAGAATTCTAATGCTACTAAGTAAGCATGCCTCCATCTACTTGGATGACTTGACCAGTAATATAGCTAGATGTGTCAGAAGCCAAAAACAAAGCACAATTTGCCACATCTTCTGGCATTCCTACTCGTTTTAATGGAATATATTTAACCCATTCCTCTGTAGCTGCTTGAGATAATTCTTCGGTCATAGCTGTTTGTATAAATCCAGGGGCAATTGCATTGCACCGAATATTTCTAGAGCCCAACTCCAAAGCAACCGACTTAGTAAGGCCAATAATACCGGCTTTAGAAGCAGCATAATTTACTTGACCTGCATTACCCTTAATGCCTACTACAGAACTGATATTGATAATCGACCCATAACGCTGACTAATCATAGGCTTAGTAACAGCTTTTATGGTATTAAATACCGACTTCAAGTTAACTTGCATGACTTCATCCCAATCTTGCTCGCTCATACGCAATAACAAATTATCTCGAGTGATTCCCGCATTATTAACGAGTATATCTAACCGACCAAAATCTTGGACAATTTTTTGAATCAGGTCATTGACCGCACTAAAATTCGATGCATCAGATCTATAAGCGTGGACTTCTACGCCATGAACCTTTAATTCATCAGCCGTAACTTGCCCCTGTTCTACGCTAGAAAGGTGTGTGAACACGATATTTGCACCCTGCTCGGCAAATGAGTGGGCAATTGCTTTACCAATACCTCGAGAGGCACCTGTAATAAAAGCTGTTTTACCTGTAAGCTGTTTCATTATTTTTTAGGAGTTATTAGGCTATTTCTTGTAAAACCTATACAACAAGATCGTTATAGAGAACAAAAGTAGACAAAAAGAAAGATAATTAATAAATAAATCGACTTTCCTATATTAGACTGCTTCATGAAACCAAGAATTGAGTTCTCTAGGCAGGAAGTAATTTGTGAGAAACCGGAGTGTGGTGTCAGGAGTTTCCTCCTGACACTCAAATATGAGGATTTTGAACACATTACTGGCGAACTCAGGGGACTCAAGGCAACGGTTTCAGAGAAGTCTATTGTATAAACCTCTAAAACTCCATATGATAAATGATCATCTCACAGATAACTTATGTAAAATTTTTGTGAGGCATTTTTATTGTATATCAATGCTTTACATCTCTATTTTACAAACCACACAAACAATTATACATCCAAATAAACTTGACCTTAACTAAAAATTGCCCAAATAACTAGGATTTATGTATAGCAATATATAAATTTGCGGACACTTTGTAACAGGCTAACCAAACATCATATCTCTTAACTATAAAAACTATTATGTATTTACTAAAAGGAATTATTAATAGATACAGTTGCCTTTCTATTCTAATAAGATTAGTAGGACTAATATGTATATTCAACATAACTGCTTGCAATTGTAACAAAGACAAGCCTAAACAAGAAGAATCTAGAGAAGAAGATTCCAGAGAAGAAAAACAACCTGGAAGTTTACTAATGATGTTAACAAAGACCAATCTGGTTGGCTCTAATAAAACTGCAGAAGTTATTCTGAAACTTTCTGACAACACTAAAACAACACCCTTAAAAGACTTTACATTACGAATTTCCCTCCCAAAAGAAGAAAATAGCACAGGCAATCGGGTGGAGTATGAGGTATATAAAGATAAAGATAGCGAGCCCATGCTTAAAGAAGTATCACCTGTTGAACCTATTGAAGAAAAACTAACAAGCCTTACCACGCTTAAAAAGCTAAGTCCGAACGATGAGCCTATAAAATTAAATTTTACCTTTACTACTGAACCAACCGTTACCAAACTAGTAGCCACTTTAGAACTCTTAGATGCACAAGGGCATCCTCTTCAGAATGGCACAGGCACAGTAACTTGGGAAGCAGACGGAATATTAGCTTTAGATCAAATTAAATATGATATAGTTAACCAAGAAATCACTTATAGAATAACAAATTTAGGCACAACAGTTCCTAAAGATTTAAAGTTAGAATATAGCACTACAACCCCTGGGATAAAGTTGAATGGAAAAGAATTAGTACCAGGAGAGAAAAAAATTAATGATTTAGCTAGCTTAAATATACTCCCACGATCTTCCATAGAAACCCACGTTTTAGGCAAACTAGATTTTAATAAGAATAAGAATGCCAATTTTGAATTTAAATTAGTTTATGAAGGAAGATATATTACAACTAAACCTCATACGTTTAATATTGAAGGTGTTGACCTATACATTGATAAGCTAAGTTACGATCCAAGTACTGGAATGATTACTTATAATATAAAAAATAGAGGAACTGCTAAAGCCTCTGATGTCCAGTTACAGTACAGTAATATAAGCAATGAAAAAGAAAATCCAGACGGAAGGACTGTTCTATTAGAAGGCGTCTCTACAGGTATAATAAACCCAAGAGACATAGCTGGGAACAACGGAGAAACCGGAGATGGACAACTAGCGATAGATTTTAAATATGCTAACAAAGCTACCTTCCAATTTAATTTGCTTTACAATGAAACTCCCATAACTCAGGAAACAAAAATAGAAACTTTTGAAGCAAGACCAGTTAGCCTAAAGCTAGTTCCCCTAACACCTCTTAATTTAATAGGAGCTCAACAAGAGGTGAAATTTAGAATAGAACAAGATCCGCAGAGTCGCCTTTTAACTAATATAGACATTTCCAAATTAAAATTGGCTGTAATCAATGAATTAGGCAACGAAGCATATTTCTGGAATACTGCTGATAAAGAAGAAAATCCAGGAGAATTAGCTGTTAATAAACTAATAGGCGATATAAGTAATGAACTAATATTATACGTTGAGGCTGGTTCGGCCAAAGACGCACAATTTAGCCTACAGCTTACATACAAAGGACTGCCTATCCCCAATGCCTCACCTATCCAAATAACTTGGAAAGAAGCTACCTTAGCTATTCAAGAATCAAGTGACTTTGTAAACGATAACATAGCTACTTTTAAGTTAAAGAATTTAAGCACTGCAGAGCTTATAGACCCCAAAAGTATTACTATCCAATTAGTAAGCAACAATACTATCGAATTTGCTTTACTAAAATCAGATAATAGTGAGGTTGGGAATAGTGTGGATTTAAACCAATTAATTGGAGATAATTTATTACGCCCAAATACACCAACAAATCCTATTCAGTTTAGATTAGCTAATGCAAAAGGGGAAGGTAACGCCACTGTTACTATTATTGCCAAACGAGGTAATGCTGAACTGGCTAAGCAAACGGTAAGATGGGAAAATCAGCCAATTTCCATGCAGATTATAACCGAAAAAAAATCTTTTAAGGATCAAGAAATTCTTCATTTTAGTATAAAGAATAACGGCCCTTTAACCAATCTAGACAAAATAAAGGTGCATCTTACCAACAATCAAGGAGCAGAATTCAAATTAACTGGTACCAGAGACATTATTAAAGATAATATTGAGATTAGTTTAAAAGATATTTTAGACTTAGATAAACTAGAAAAAGGCCAAATTGTGGATTTTGATTTAGAATTAGCAGAACATCTTAATATTAATACTACTATATATTGTATTGAAGTAATATTAGAAATACAAAATAATAATCAACCACTAGATAAGGTTACATTAGTTTGGGTTAATGACAAAGAACTACAATTCGTTCGAGACATCGCAGCGATTATAATACCCGAGCATCTCGAGGAAGTTTTTGTACTTCAAGAAAATATCAACGCCCAAATCAATGAACAAATTGATGATCCATATATTTTCTATCAGAATATTAGCCAGCTTATCACAAGTCAAAATTCACTCAAAGCTCTCCAAGAAAGTATTGAACCTATAATACAAGATATCGAAGATCAGTATAATGATATGAATCAGGAAGTTTATTTGATGGTTAATCTAATAAATGACTTCAGGAATCAAGTACTTGTCAACCTTAATAAGTTGGTTATACGCATAGACGATCTTATTACAATTTCCTTAAATTATGCAAAAAAACAAATAGAGAAATTTGCTGAGGAAGCTGAAACTACTCCTAACCAAGATAATGACTCAGGTCCAACAAAGAAAATGGAAAGCTGGCTTAGTATACTTACTACATTGGCAGATGGACAACTAGTATTAGAGACCAAAGAAATCGCTACAAGAATTATTAAAGAACTTGAAGAAAATAAGAATAACCAGACTGCTACTAAGGTTTCAAAAATTACCAAAACTCCTGACCGACTCAAAACACAAAAAAAGCTTAAACGTGAGACCAGAAAAAAACAACCTCGCTCGCTCTCATTTTCTGATAAAGAGATAGATAATGATACAGCCCCAAATGCAAATATATCAACTCAGAATAATAATCTTCCAAGCACTACTCTTACCCAAACCCTGCTGCGCAAATTTCAAAGTAAATCAACTCGAAGTATGACCCCAGGCACGTACTCCAACTTATTTAGGCCCAAATCAACTTCTTAAAGTACTTTGCTAGACGCTAATTATGAGGAAAACTTGTAGAAACACCTCAACATAAATAATTTAAAATCATTATTAGTGATGTCGGGCGGTAACTCCCACCATTAAATAAAGTCTAAAGAGAGACCTTGATAGCACATTGCAATAGAACAAATAAAAACTTTACCTTATGTAAGTTTAGGTCTAACTTTCAAAAAATAACAGACAACTAAGTTATCCATTAAAAAAAATCTAAAAAGAGCATTAATTTGCAAAAGTTATTTTTTACTTCGCTCACTAAATATTAACTTTACATCCATTTAGAAGTTTTATCCCAACTTATAACACATGTACGCAATTGCAGAGATAGCTGGTAAACAGTTTAGACTAACTAGAGATCAATATATATATACTCCTAAAATGGAGCAAGAAGTAGGTTCCGCTGTTCTATTTGATAAAATTTTACTTTTACAAGATGGAGAGAAAATACATATAGGTTCACCCATTGTATCAGGCGCAAAAGCTGAAGGTAAAGTTTTAGAACATGTGAAAGGAGATAAGATTATTGTCTTTAAAAGAAAGAGAAGAAAAGGTTATAAGGTAAAGAAAGGACACCGTCAAGGCTATACCAAGGTTTTAATCGAAAATATTTTAAAATAAATACACCATGGCACACAAGAAAGGAGGAGGAAGTACCCGCAATGGTAGAGATTCCGCTAGTAAACGGTTAGGTATTAAGAAGTTTGGAGGAGAACACGTTGTATCAGGTAACATCATTGTTAGACAGCGAGGTACCCAGCATAATCCAGGGAAAAATGTAGGCTTAGGTAAAGACCATACCATTTATGCACTTCTCGAAGGAACCGTTTCCTTTAGAAAAGGATATAAAGGGAGATCTTTTGTATCTGTAGAACCCATAACTATAAGCTAATTGAAGTATTAAACACATTTTATATTTTATCATTTAACGAACTAAGTAGCAGTAAAAATCTGTTGAACATTTTAGAACATGGCTGTAAAAATAAGACTATCAAAAAGAGGACGTAAGAAATTAGCACTTTATGATATAGTAGTCGCTTCTCAAAGAGCGCCTAGAGATGGACGTTTCATAGAAAAGGTAGGCAATTATAATCCAAATACCTATCCTGCCACCATCACATTAGAAGCAGATAAAATAGTTCAATGGCTATTTAATGGAGCTCAACCCACTGATACAGTTAAATCTATATTATCATCTCAAGGTATTCTGCTAAGAAAACACTTGCAGCTAGGGGTTAAAAAAGGTGCGATCACGCAAGAAGAGGCAGATAAAAAGTTACTGGCTTGGCAACAATCCAAAGCACAAAAGCCTGCTAAGTTCAAAACCATCAATAAGGCAAGTGACAAAGAGCCTGCTGTAATCGAAGCAGCTCCCAAGTCTAAACCACAGACTAGCACAAAAGGTTCAAAAAATCAGGTCTCCAAAGCAGGTTCTAAAAAGGTAACAAGCAAAACTCCTAAAGCACCTAAAGCAGAAGAAAGTAGCGTACAACAAGCTCAGGAAGATCATAATACCGAAATCCAAGCATAAATAAATGCTTTGGACGAAGTATATGTAAGCTAATTCCTAGTACACCATTTCATTAATTTTGTCCTGTCATTCGCCAAGGATACATGGGCTATTCCTCGACTAAAAGCTAGGAAAAAGCTTTAAAAATCGCCTTGCAGAAGAGGGCGTTAAAAAATTTGCTGGCTGGCCGACCTGACCCGAGGACAGTGGGTAAGTTGGCGTAAGGAATTGGGGAAAAATAAGTTTCATGATTAAAAATAACTTTTGTCTATTTTAGCATACCATGCTATGAAAGGGGCAACTTATTTTTCCCCAATTCCTTGGCAATTTTCCGAGGGACAGAGCGCTAAATCCCTTTTAGGTGCTGCTACAGTAGGGTGGTGAAAAGAGCTTAGACAAACTGGGTAGGTGAAAATTTTAGCCCTCTTCTGGGTTATACCGCATAGCTACACCAAAGTGGCAATGATATGAGTATCACACTTTTGGCCGTATCAATCTTCGGCAGTCCTTAGATGGAGTATAACCCATTTTTTTAGTTAAAAATAGTGATATTATTTTTAGAAGATTCTCTCAACTCGTGCTCCACCACACTTTATTAATTTGGAACTGTGTGAATTTTCAGGTTGAATATATTCTCATTAAAGGCATTAACCCATTATATTTTTTTGATATCAATAAAATATTAGCTTTTAAGCGGATTAATCGGTTCATTGCCACTTTGGTGTAGCTATGCGGTATAACCCTATTTTAGATAAAAATAGGCATATAACTCCCCAACAAATAGAGAATAGGATCAAACGGGTACTCAAGCAAGTGAACGAGTCCTTAAACCCTAACTTCCTTATAAAACTACGTAATAGGTATATTTATATTTATATTTAGTTTATGCATGAGTTTGGCAGTTTTAGAATTGATCTCACCAACAACCCAACTATTGTTAATTTTGATCTTATTAATTCTAGACAGTCTTAGAAGTAAGTCTTGAACACTGGTT
>Ga0209935_1001824_pt1 | contig 30205 bp, 40 predicted proteins | sample ThiBio_1000_plan_2_FD_183958 | JGI IMG/M metagenome (GOLD analysis project Ga0209935, IMG submission 183958) | Wastewater bioreactor microbial communities from Cape Town, South Africa - Thiocy_cont_1000_plan (SPAdes) | ecosystem: Engineered > Bioreactor > Thiocyanate-remediating >...
CACTAGCAGCTCATAAGCAGCCGGGTCGCCTACTGTCGCCTGAGGATTGCGCGGACTTAGCCACTTTTTCACCGTAGCCGGCCTCCATTTCCCTTCTTTCTCCTCCGCGCGCACTGCTTTGTCGCTCGCCCCGCCGCTGCGATGGCTGCTCGCAGAAGCACTAGACTCGCCGCACGTCGCGGACAAGCGTCTTCACAACCAGCTAGCGATGCCTTGATGGTAATTGAAGAGGAGCTCGAGCATGAGAACATGGAAGGGGACGAAGATGATGATAGCAACAATGCGGACGACGACGACGACGACAACAACGACGACAACGACGACGACGACGACGACGACGACGACGACGACGACGACGGCGACAACGACAACGACAACGACAACGACAACGACGACGACGACGACGACGACGACAACGACGACGACGACGATGACGACGACAACAACGACGACGACGACGAGGCGGACAAGGAGGACGACAACGAAGCCGACGAAGTCGACGAAGCCCGCGACGACACAACGGAGACAACCACGGAGGCTGTAGCACCCGTGCGGTCTTCTGCCCCGAAGAAGGCTCGATGGTCACAATCACCGAAGGTGAGTCGACGTTCTTTGTACCAACGATATGGCCATAGCCTAACGCTCGTGTCGCTGCAATGTAGATGGCGCGATTGGCCGACTACACGTTCCAAGTGTGCTTCGGGCGATGCACCGAGGGTGGTGGGACCTGTTCTCGCGCATGCCTTCCGCGTGAAGTTCATCGGGTCTACGATGAGCTGGTCCAGAGTACCGAGAACACCGTCTCCCTACGAAAGTCTATCCGCGTGTCGCTGGTAGAAATACGCAAGCGATACATAGCGCTCTACGGCGATACTTGGGTGGGCGAATTGTTCGCCGCTCTTTCGCGTGTAGACTCGAGCTCTTCGATCACTTGCCACATACGACGCCTCAGGTCAACCATGGCGAGATCGCGACCCACTCTCGCCACTCCCTCTTCGCCATGCTTCGATGTCGAACTCGTTGACACGCTGGATGTTCCTCGTTCAAGCCGTGGTCAAGAGCCCCTGGTACTGCGCTCGTCTCCGTGGTTATTACCGGGGGGAGCGCCGACAACCACAACAACGTCGTCGTCGTCGTCGTCGTCGATGGCGGCTGCGATGGACGATGAGTCCTGCACCGATTCGGCCGCAGAAGCTACCGACGAAGAGGTTGCGCAGCTTGTTGTCGATACCGAAGACGAACAAGAGATGTCCAACGATGAGGAGGGAGAGGACGAGGACGAGGACGAGGAAGAGGACGAGGAAGAGGAAGAGGAAGAGGAAGAGGAAGAGGAAGAGGAAGAGGAAGAGGAAGAGGAAGACCACGATGACACGATCACGATGAACGACCTACCCGACGATTCTATTATCGCTGACCTGCTCGAACACGGCTTCGACTCACAAGTCGATATCGAGGGCGCACTGTTCGACATCAGTACTTCTCAGACTCCATCGTTCGAAACAATTCGTGAACAACTGGGAACTACGCCTCGCCAAACCCGTACGCGAGGTGTGTATGATGCGGCGTTGATCCGACTGGTTGCTGCTGTTCCATTGTTGCACCCAAGCACGACGCTAGCGGCAAGCGATGAGTACCTCAACATCTTTCGAAGCATCGGTGCTAAATTGCCTGCTACGACTCGGGCCGTAATCCATGATGCTACAAAGCAGTATGCTCATGTTACGCTGCAGTATGTTGCCTGTCCGAACCTGGATTGGGTACACTCCGATCCCGGTATCGAGGCGGCGGCACACCTGGCGCGCTGCCCCAACTGCAAAGCCAGCTTGTGGGACACCTCGCGCCATGATACGAGGCGGCCTCGCAAGATCTTTTATGCCAACTCGTTGATCGAGATACTCAATGCCATCTTGGACTGCGACCAATGGGCCGAGCAGTTGCTTTATCCATGGGCAAAGGCCAGCAATCAGGTATTTTCAGTACTTTGATGAAAGATCGCACCAGTTGCTCATATTCGCGGGAGTGATGATAGGACGAGATTGATGACATAACCGAAGGGGCAGTGTGGCGACGGCTCACCGCGCAAGCTGCCGATTACCCGTTTATCGGGCTCATTCTGTCCACTGACGGATTCGCACCGTACAGCGGCAAGTACTCTGCCTGGCCCATTCTTGCATCAATATGCAATCTCAACCCAAGTCTACGCGTCGACCACAAGCATATGCTCACTCTGGGCATAGTTCCTGGGCCTGCAAAGCCCAAGTCGTTGGACCCATTCTTCGAGGTCCTTCTTGTCAAGGAACTCAAGCTACTCCATCAAGGTGCGTCCGCCGCCACCCCGCTACCGTCATCCTAGTGGCTCATCTTTGTACGTTGGCACACTTGGGCTACTACGCAAAGGCATTCGGCGCAACATTCCACCATCATGGCGCAAGTTTTTTCACCTGCCCGAATGCGTATCGACATTTGTGCTCCGTGCGGTGGTGGTTTGTGTTACTGCTGACACACCAGCACGGCACATGCTTGCTCATCACAAGCAACAGCCTTCTCATTTCCCATGCATGCAATGTATGGTAAAGAAAACTTCTCGTACGTATGAATGTCTCACTCACTCACTCACACACACACACACACACACACACACACACACACACACACACACACACACACACACACACACACACACACACACACACACACACACACACACACACACACACACACACACACACGCCATCATGCCGTTGCAACTGCATTAATCAGCCGAACATACCATCTATTCTTGTTGCACCTCTACTTGTTTGCATCGTAGGCACTACGGCGTATCCAATGAGCTCTGCTATACCTATGCGCACGTCGAAGAGCTTAGCTGATGGTTCGGCATATGCGTTGTGCACTCTCTCCGCGAAGGTAGAGTTCTAATACTTGGGACTCCGCAGATGTTACCAAATGGGAGGGCTACACTTCTGAGACCGGTACCGACGAGAAAGGAAGGAAAGTATTTGAACGCAAGACTGGCGTTACCGGCAATTGCGTGTTGCGCCAGCTCCCCTACTTTCAACCGCTCTCTCAGTTTGCCTACGACGCCTTGCACTCATTTCTATTCGGCCTGACTGACCGAGTAACTCAAGTGGTGCTTGGGCGGCCACTGTCTTGCGTCCCTGTTGCGTATGTGAGGGTTGACGCACGCACACACACACACACACACACTCTCTCTCTCTCTCTCTCTCTCTCTCTCTCTCACTCACTCACTCACTCACTCACTCACTCACTCACTCACTCACTCACTCACTCACTCACTCACTCACATTTCACGGGTGGGTACATAACTAACAAGAGTATTGATACTGCCACGTAGCTCGAAGAGAAAACCTACACCTAAGAACAATGACAATGCTCCCGCCGGTTCGCCTTCTATCATCTCCTCGCTTCTACTGCGATCTTGCTATCGCTGACACAGTACTCTCGTATGCTTCAACGACGTCAATGATGCGGAATAGATTCAGCCCCGCCACCGAAACACGTGGAAGGGGCGCTCCTGCCGCACCAACTCGTGGCCTTGGATAAGCTGCTTGCCAAGATCCAACACATCATTGGGCAGCCTGCGCTACCGGCCCTCCAGCTCTCCGCGAAGCAGAAGCTGACCGGTACGTGCTGGCCAAGCCTGCACTGACGAGCTATGCCTCCCTCACATTGGCCACACGATCTCTTGTAGCATATCAAATCAAGCAACTGGTCTCGTACTTCCTCAGTGCCAACTTGCATTATCTATGGGCGCAAGAGACTCCTCCCGCCAACAATTGCCCTGCCGCCAGCTTTTGGGACCTCTTTGTATCACTGTACACATTGTGCTTGTCCAACCCGCTCACGCGCGACGAGATCAAGTCTGTTCAACTTGCCACCACGCACTTTGAAGCCGAGCTTGTACGATTGCGTGGCGTAAGCTCGATCACATATCTCGTACATCAAATGCACCACATACACACTGCAATGTTCAATCTCGGTACGCACTTGTAGCCTCTTCTCGCCGCTACTTTCCAAGCTGCTCATTCTCCTCTCTCTCTCTCTCTCTCTCTCTCTCTCTCTCTCTCGCATAGGGCCGCTGTGCGCGCAGTGGACCTTTCCATTTGAACGATATCTACGCCATCTAGGAGCTTCCGTGTCCGGAGCACACGCCGAGTACGCGATGATGCGCTACTATCGCCATCTACTTTGCAGCCAGGTGCTACATTATCAACTGCCTGCGGATACCTCCACAGAAATGAGTCGTATCTTTCACATGTATGGCTATGCGCTGTACTCCGTCAAAGGCGACGTGTTGCGGGACGGAAGAAAAGAGTTGATGGCTGAGGCGGCGACCTATGGTGCTAAGGTACGCCTGCTGCAACACAGCTACTGTATCGGAAGGGAGCTGTTGACAGACTCGTATGCGTAGGGAGGATCGCTGCACGCTTGCTTGATCCTACCTAGTGGCGCAGAGGTCCTGGCCATGAACCGCGACCGTTTACACGCTACCACGAAGAAATCTGCTCTCGTTCGGCTCAAAACCAATCACTACGCAACAGTGTTGGCAATTTACAAGAGCGCCGACACCGACATGATGGAAGAGCGCCCTTTCAGTTACCGCTACCGTGCGACTCGCAGTGCCCTACTCAAAGACCCCGAAGCAGCTAACTCCAGAGCTGCTGCGGCCACCCTCCTTCCCGAATACGTTCGAGTGCCGAAGCAGCCCGCAATCTACGTCAAGATATGCTGCCACGAGATTGTAGATATCGCCAAAAATCCGTTCCTCATTCGGTATCCAGCCGGAGAGGAGCATTGGATCATGGCCACGGAGATCGAATCGCAGGTGGCGTTGGCACTCGTGAGCCACACCGAACAAACAGCGACAGCATGCCCGCCGAGAGATCCGTACGTACATTACTCGGTGGCAGCAAGTGTGGTTGTAGGTGCAACGTCTCACTTCTTGCGTCGCCTGCCACAGAACTGTGCTGTGCGCTCGAAATGTAAGCGCACCCCGATGAGGAGGCCTTGCTCACACTGCCCGACACCATGCGGTGTACCTGGTATGATAGCTATCCTGTACTGTGCGCAAATAGATTGCTAATGTGTGCGCTTGGCGCTCTGTGTGGCTGCATGTCTGTGTCTCTCTCTCTCTCTCTCTGTGTGTGTGTGTGTGTGTGTGTGTGTGTGTGTGTGTGTGTGTGTGTGTGTGTGTGTGTGTGTGTGTGTGTGTGTGTGTGTGTGTGTGTGTGTGTGTGTGTGTGTGTGTGTGTGTGTGTGTGTGTGTGTGCAGCAAGGAACGAGCGGCAACGGGGCAGCGGGGCAGGCAGTAGGGCAGTAGGGCAGTAGGGCAGTAGCGCGGTAGGGCAGCAGCAGGCCAACGGTCGGGAAATTAGGTGCAGGAAGAGCCCGCATTGTCTGCGCTCAGGGGGGCTTCAACATACTTCGCGAAAAATGGCTCGTGGGACGACCCGACAATTCGTCCCACGCCGCGCACCCGCAAAACAGAAAGGAGACGTGTTACGCGCTGCTAGTGCGGGGGGCTTCCAATTCTGCCGCTCGCTCACTCTCTTTGGCAACGGTTGTTCCTCTTGGGTCATGCGAACCATGGAAGGTAGCAGCGTAGTAGTGACCCCACTGCGGACCGCACCGATTTGTGACTACCTTACTCTCGCGCTTAGCCTCCACCTCATGCCACTTCGAATACCACGAGCGCCAGCAGCAGGCGTGCTAAAACGAGGCTGCACGCAGCGTTGCGATTCATGCAGGCAGCCAAACTCGAGCGCCGCCACTCGCTCATCAGAAGCTTCTTCAGCGTGTAGCTGGCTGCACACGACCGCTGGCCATGTACTTTGCTATCAAGCCAAGCGTTTGTAGGTATCACCACGTCTTTCTCATCGTCGCAAGTATTATTGCAATATTACTCAGTCTTCTATCGAATGAATTGATAAATCTCAGTCTCGGTGATGGGCGGTAGGAGTGCGCAGGTGCTGTGAGAGTAGAGGTGGATGGGTGTTGGACCAAAGAGAGTTCTGATAGGTGGAAGAACAATCGAGCTTGGCTGATCTCGACAGGAAGGCGCGATGGTGGAAGGTTTCGAAACAGCTACGGTCCCATGTGAGGCACGCATCACTCGATCGCTGGATCGCTTGGCTTGCCTGGGTGGGTTGAGGTAATGTCGGCTGGCCCTTCCAAGCTTGTCGAACTTGACTAGAGACCACTGCCGCTTGCGGGCAGCCAAGGGGGTAGAAGAAGGCGGCATGAAGGACAGGTGGGGACAACGGCAGCAAACGAATAGCGCACGTTACAACGCCGTGTTGAATGATATAACTCACTCGATTTTTGCTCTCCCACTTGTGCTACGGTAGTTTTCGGCCGCTTTGGGGAAGCCGGCTGTTGACCGGGAATAGTCAAGAGATATCGGAAGAGGAAGACAACTCCATCGTCGCGTGGATCAGGGCACTTGATAGAGCGCTATGTGAGTTTCCTTTGAATATTCTTCAGGCGCGTATGAAAGAGACCTTCTTCTCACCTGCGGCTTGGTCTTTGGCTTGCCAATCAACCACGCCCAGCGGCATACTATCCCCTCGCAAGCATGTTTGTCGTATCGCGCGTCACTGGCTCTCTCGAGCAATCGTCGTCGAGCTACCCTCAGTCGCTGGGTGGGTATTCCACCCAGCGACTGCAGGTTGCGCACATCCAAGACGACGGAGCACGCCTCTGCCGTTGAGCGTACGTCCAAGTCCTGCCAGTTCGCTCGCTGCAGGACCAGGCTCGGCCCCGCTCGTAGCTCGTGCAGCGGGAGAGGCTGCGTTATCTCTTGCACCACACGAAGCCCCGCTGCGATCGTCCAACGGAAGTCAACAAGTAACTCTCCAATTCGCATGCGGAAACGTTGATCATGCGCCCATTGCAAGTATCATCACGCTGTCGTGGGAGGAAGTGGAGTCGTTGTATGCGGAACTTGCCAACAAGATTGATTGTGAGGCCTTCGATGTGTGGTTTGTCACCGATCCGCGAGAGCAACTTGATGCTGTGCTCATCGACGACGAGCGGCAACAACTGAGCAAATAATGCGCGATTCTTGATCATCATATCAATCGAAAGTAATAATACGCAGTTGTAATATTGGTCACGGAAGAACTTGTACATTTGGTGCTAGGACATGATAGACACATAGATCACGATAGAGTTTGATGAGAGTGCCTCAAGCAAGTATCAGCACCACATCAAGTGTTTGGTGGTCGCGTGTGTGTGAATGCGCAAGCAAGGGCTGGCCGACTACGACTACAAGAGCGACCCGAAGGGAACCGCTGTCCGGTGCAGCGATACGGCGTCCAGTAGCCACTCTTCACTTGGGAACAAGTCGACCATATGGCCAAGCTGCAGTTCGGAGAAGGATTCACATTCGCAATCGATTGGCAACATCGATGTCTGCTCGAGGTGCGCGGTTCCTGTCTCGATGACGGGCAGCGGGGGAGCGAATGCAAGAGAATCCGCGGTCGCTGCCGCTGTGGCTGCGGTGAGAGGTGAGGAGGTGTCGCTTGCGCTAGGAGGCGCTGCGTCGAACGGTGTCTCGGCACCGCTACCATCTTCGATGATGAAGCGCCAACGCTGGTTGTGGCTGCCAGTGGTTGTCGTTCTGTTCTGGACAACAACAGCACCAGTGGCAGCGACTGAAGCTTGGCTGCTCGAGAGGCGCCGTCTGGCAGTCGTCTTTTGGATCGGAGCAGCAATGCCGTCAAGCGAGCGCTTGTGCCCTGCTGGCACGCGCCGTTGTGGCGGCAATGCGGGTCCAATCGTACTCACGTGGAAGGTCCACTCGCGCATGCCGCCAGTATCAGGGCTTGTACGATCGCTGGCTGGCGGCGATACAGCAGCCCTTGCGGCACTTGTGGCGGGGTGCAGCACCGAGAAGCTCTCGATACCATGCGAGGAGCGGCTCTTATTGAGGGAGAACGATACGAACATCGAGAGAGCGAGAGAGAGACACACAGACGTGCGCAAGGGCGAGAGCGATGAGGAGAATAATATGATAGACGGATGCGAGGAGCAGAAGGGGGACGATGGGAGACGTGAGCCGACTAGCCGATTACTCTAACAGATCAATCGATTCAGAGATATTCCTACCGCACCAGGCGGACAAGCTCAATGCAGCAGCTCATACCATCTTCTCAGAGAGCGGATTTGGCAACACCACGCTGAGTACCCGAAATCTACCACTCGCCGTGTGCGTAGAAGATAGTACCTGGTTGAACCACCATCGTAGACGCCATCACCGTGCGATGCGATGCGATGCGATGCGATGCGATGCGATGCGATGCGATGCGATGCGATGCGATGCGATGCGATGCGAGTGACGAAGGACTGCGGCTACCCTCCTTCTCCTGCTGCCCGCACCACCCACGCATCGATCCATCGATCCATCGATCCATCGATCGATCCATCCATCCATCCATCCATCCATCCATCCATCCATCCATCCATCGATCCATCCATCCATCCATCCATCCATCCATCCATCCATCCATCCATCGATCCATCCATCCATCCATCCATCAACAGCACCTGTAAAGGTCGCATGCATCAAGTAGCGCAATGGTGGTCTCGTTGTTGGCCTCCACGCTACCGCCATCGGCACGCTCGGCCGATGTCGCACAGCAGCCATTACTCTACCGCTCGCCACGTACATACCACTCCTGTCGTGCGGGCCGACCCGCGCACGTACCTACGCGGTGGCATTGAGCCACCTGCCTTGCGTTGTGTTTCTGCATATCTGCGCAGAGTAGGAATAGTTAAAGCGAGAGTAACACCGCACGATTGGTGGTGTTGTGGGCGCTAGAGCTACTGTTGAATACAAGGGAGGTATGGGGCGACAATGCAACACCAACAGGGCACCTTGCCATTGGTTAAGAAGAAAGCACAGACTTTCACTCACTTGAATGTGGTGCGCAGCGTAATGTAGCGTTACATTACAATCGAATGAACTGATAGATCTCGGTCTCTGTGATGGGCGGAAGGCGTTGGGTTTGTGAGTGTTGGTGGTGGAAAGGCGTTGGTTGAAAGGGTGTACTGGTGATGGGTGGCAGAACAACCGAGCTTGGCTGATCGCGACAGGAAGACGTAGATTGGATGGCACGATTCGTTCCTTGAGTAAGAATCGCGATACTCTCTCGATTGCGGCAGCTTCGCTTGGCTTGCGACAGGCGACGTATGCTGGCTCTTCCAAACTTGTCGAACTCGACTCGAAACCACTTCCACTCATTACCAGCGAGAGAGAGAGAGAGAGAGAGAGAGAGAGAGAGAGAAGATATTTGCTTTCGAGCGAGAGCAAGAATCAAAACATACACTCACGAAGCACAAACGCCTTTTGGCTACGATGCTGGACTCACACGGTGCGTGCGCGTGCGCGCGTGTGTGGCATACCTTGTCAAAGCCTTCACGATAACGTAGGGTGATGCCATGAAGGAGTCAGTGCGGTTACGAAACGATTGTATTCACGGTCAGCGTAGTGCCGTGTTCTGAATGACACAGAGCAAAAGCTCACAAGATCGCATAGATGCGCAGGATTGACCTCCTTCGAGTCGTCTATTGCTATTGACTATCCAGTCTTAGTCGAGCGGCTCCATCACGAACAACTCCCAAGCAAACGAATCTACAGAGGTGACTTGATCGGTGGTGGTGGAGACAAGCACGAGATCCTCCCATGACAGAATGGCACTCCCCTGCACAAGAGTCTGATCCTCGACGACGCTCGAAGGTGCTGCTGCAGTCGCTGTGGTTGTGGATGGCGAAGCTCGCAGCGGCTCTTGCAAGCTGCTTGATGGCAGCGATGCGAACGGTGTTTGCGCCTCCAACAGCAGCACAGTGTTCGATCTTGCGGACGGGGCCGAGACGGACGCTCGCGTAGCTTTACGCTTGTTGATCGGACTTGATGGCCCGTAGCGTGGCAGTGAAGGAGCGCTCTGTCGTCGTAGAGTGGGCTGAGGAGGCGACGTTGAATAATGATAGATCCATCCTGGTGTGCCTGGAGGAATGGAACTTGATGCCGTATGTTCAAGAGACCCTGTTGCAGGGTTGATAATGAAGCTCATGAACATGATGGTGGTGGTGGTGGTGGTGGTGGTGGTGGTGGTGGTGGTGGTGGTGGTGGTGGCGGCGGCGGGGGAGGAAGGCATGAGATTGAGGCGGATGTCACGATAAAAGGGCGCCGCGCCACTGAACGGGAGCTCCAGCGATTCTTCTGTGTCGAATGATACATCCTCTGATTAGTTCAATGAGGCTGCATGCAGTAGCGCATTCCGGATTCAGAAAGAAAGAAGGAAACAACACAGACAGAAAGGTCTGATATGGCATCCACCCTGGCTCCTTCGAGCTAGCGAGCACCGAATATGCTAGTTTTCGGGAGTTGGCGATTGCTGCCCCGAACAAGAAGAATTGTCGGCTCCCGAAAACTTGCGCTCTCGTTCGTCGCCCATCGATCGCAACACCATCCTTTTAGCTCAATCGTCTCCTCGTACTACCCACCATGTTCATGAGCTCATTATCAACCCTGCAACAGGGTCTCTTGAACATACGGCATCAAGTTCCATTCCTCCAGGCACACCAGGATGGATCTATCATTATTCAACGTCGCCTCCTCAGCCCACTCTACGACGACACAGCGCGGCTGCACTTCGGCGACAAGCACCAACAAGTCCGATCAGAAAGTGCAGAGCTCGAGCATCGGCCCCCTCTCTTACGCCATCTGCAAGACCGAGCCCGCCGCCACGGACCACTCACCAAACAGCGGACCCGTCGACAACCACACCCAACTTGCGAGAGAGGCCAACAGGCTCGCACGCTGTCGAGCGGGCCAGTCTGTCATGGGAAGATCTCGTGTTTGCCTCCACTGGTCCCGTGGGCTGCCTTGATACATTCGATTGGGAGTTGTTCCCGACCGAGCCTCTTGTTACCCTGCTCGAGGACGCGGAGGACTGACGTTGCAATGTTTGTGATCCGCAGCAGTACCATGTAGTGGTCTTGTTGTACATACGTATCGTACGATAAAGAAAAGCATCGGTAGTACGACCCGCGCCGCAGCACGCAGTGACGTCGTCATTCGTTTCGAGGTACTGGCAGAGAATAATGGATCAGATGCGCTCGTCGTCGTGCTGCGAGTAGTGGTACAAGCGCTGTGTACCATTGCGCGAGCCGAGCCACAACCGCCGACGACAACGAAAGAGTGCGCGGCGATCGGCGGAATACCGCGCCAAAGCTGGTGCGAGGGTCCTCCTTTGGCCGGCAGCGGAACATCGAGATGAGTGGCCCAAACTCCACGCGCCGTCCTTCTTCCTCCTCAAGCCTCCCACCACCACCACTACCACTCAATGGAGAACCTCTGTGTGTCGTTTGCACCACTGTTTGATGTACGTATCTCGAGACCACGAGTGAGAGACGTCCATATTCGTATCTCTAGCCTTGAGTCAATCTCACGCTTTCGAGGCAGCTCCTGTTCGAGCACGAGTACTTTCTCATGCGTTACTTGTTGCGCATCGCCGACTCGGGGCGTAAGGCCAAGGAAGTCGTACAGTCATTCGTCTTCCTCGTCGAACGAAAGGCTCTCCTGCGCCCTTGCGTGCGTGTTACTCGAAGACGAGGTTGCACGCAATGGTACGGCAGCCGCTACGCCTACTCTACGCGCGATGGCTGATATGTGCGTGCGCGCGCCAACGCAATGCACTGTATCGTTATTTTCTCGGCGCAGGCGGTAACGCCACGTTGGTGCTGCGTGACAGTATGTCGCCGGCAGCCAAGTTCATCGAGCAGCTTCTGGCGCTCCACGGTGTGCCGTTCCTTTGTACTACACTTGGACCGGTACTCGGCTCCTACATACGCAATCCACACTCGCTCGAGGTACCTCTCTCGCGCTTTGTGCGTCCACACACCCACACCTATGCGGTACCAATCCAGTTGTTGCTGGCTCATATAGAGTAACCCTTCGCTGGAGCCGGACGCTGCCAAACGTGCCACCAACCGCCTTGTAGCTGAGAAGTTAGCGCTCGACATCCTTGAGGCGCTCTTTACCGATCTAACGCTCTTACCCGAGTATGCGTCTCTCTCTCTCTCTCTCTCTCTCTCTCTCTCTCTCTCTCTCTCTCTCCCGGGAGTTTCCTCTTCACTCGCCGCCCCTTCGGCGGATGGTACTCTACTGGACGTGAGTTTCAGAGGAGAAACTCACCCACACTCTTCGCGGTTCTCCCCAACCAATAACCTAACAACTTGGTGTATCACGTATACGATCGCGACCTTGGCTTCTCTGCTTCCAGCCGACATCACCAGCTCACCAACGACCCAAGCGCGCACTGCTGTCGCAACCGTCTTCTTTCTCAAGTTGCTCTGCCCCCTCCTATGTTCTGGGCCTCAACTGCTCGCGTTGCTTGGTACATGGAAGATGAGATGATGGTTTTACTCCTCCGCGACTCCTGACCCTAACCTTCGATCCCACACTGGTTTCGCAGATGTTCCGTGTAGAAGCTCCTCGTCGCCTTCGACGATTGGCTTCTCGCTCGCGGTCGTCGCCAAGCTCCTGCAGGCACTCGCAGCTGGATCATGCTACGATCTCCTGTCGCACATGGCGCCTTTTAATGACTTCCTCGACGCCAATACCAACCAGATGCACGATTTTGCGGACGCTGTGCTGGTACTGTACCAACACTCCTCCTCCTGACAGTCGCGCACCTTACATGGAACTCCCCATTTCTGACTGGAGAGTTTCGTTCGCATGCTCCTCTGTCGTTTGTTCCTGTGTGCAGGAGTTAGGAGAAGCTGAACAACTATCCAGAAGCTCTGTTGAACCTGCAAGCGTCGCTGGCTCCTTCAATCACCATCGTCGCACGACCGACCTATTGCATTTTCGTCGTATCTACGGCCATGTCAAGCGCTCGATGCCCGTCCTCAGGTCGTTGTGTGCCGAACCTGCATGCCCGATACCTGCTGATACTCCCATTCGCTTACGTACCGCCATCACGGCCATCGACGACGCCCGCAAGGTCTACGAGACCTCCTCGCCATGGCACACGACCTCATCTGCTACCACCACGCGCAGCTCGTCCGAGTCTGACCTGCAGGCGAAGACAAGCAAGCGTCATGCTCCCTCACGCGCCGCCTCAACGCAATCGTTTGGCCTCTATCGCGTAGGTAATCGGTGACGGCACCAATGCTTCCTTGTGTTTGTGTGTTCCACCGGCGGTTATGTCATGACGCTGTACTATTGGAAGATATAAATACTTTGTCAATCATGTATGGCCTCAACTGATGGCTCGAGGAGGGAGGACAAACATCCCCGAAACCTACCGGTAAGTTGAGTTGGAACAGCGCGTCGGTCCCATTGCTTTATTCTGCCTTCTCCCTCTTGTACCACCGCATCGCTCATCGCTCGTATGCCTCAGATCCGCTGGTCGAGCTCTGACAGTGACCTCATTCGAGACGATAGCCAATTGACAAGACAGAAGACTGCTGCCGCCCGTCATGACTTCCCAACCAGACGCTGATCGCCTCGGTGAGCAGCTGTATCATGCCGCCAACGCGGGAGACTTGACGCGAGCCGCTCTGGCTCTCGAACATCGAGTGGCGCACCTGGAATGGCGGAGAGCTCGAGCTCGGCTCCGCGCCACTGCACACGGCCGCTGCCCAAGGCCACGAGTCGCTCGTTCATCTGCTCATCGATCGGCGAGCATACATCGATGGCATCAACGAAAGTAACCAGACGCCACTGCACATGGCTTCTCGGAATGGCCACGAATCTGTTGTTCGAATACTACTCGACCAAGGAGCATCGATCAACGCCACGGACAAGGAGAGCCAGACGCCACTGTACATGGCTGCTCGCGCTGGCCACGAATCTGCTGTTCGAATGCTCCTCGACCGAGGAGCCGACACCACCATCGAATCGGTACGTCGATCCATCTTCGCCTTGCTCTCTCTCTCTCTCTCTCTCTCTCTCTCTCTCTCTCTCTCTCTCTCTCTCTCTCTCTCTCTCTCTCTCTCTCTCTCTGTGTGTGCGTGTGGTCACTGATATGTTATGGTTCGCTCGTTTCGATAGACCTCTTCTTTGGTATCACGACGCACAGCCGCTCTTGTTGCATCAACTGCAGCAGTTAAGCGATTGATCGATGTTGTAGACCGACGTACGAAGCTCTCAACATCATCTATCTATCTATCTATCGTGATCTATCTATCTATCTTTCTTTCTTTCTATCTATCTATCGTGATCTATCTATCGTGATCTATCAATCGTGATCTATCTATCGTGATCTATCTATCGTGATCTATCTACCGTGATCTATCTATCGTGATCTATCTATCTATCTATCTATCTATCTATCTATCTATCTATCTATCTATCTATCTATCTATCTATCGTGATCTATCGTGATCTATCTATCTATCGTGATCTATCTATCGTAATCTATCTATCTATCTATCTATCTATCTATCTATCTATCGTGATCTATCTATCTATCTATCTATCGTGATCTATCTATCTATCTATCTATCTATCTATCTATCGTGATCTATCGTGATCTATCGTGATCTATCGTGATCTATCGTGATCTATCTACCGTGATCTATCGTATGTCTTAACAACATTCTATTCAATAATCTGTGCGTGTTGTGCCACGTATGAATGGCCTCATTATTACAGGTTTGGCACTTGCTGCTGATTTTGTTGGCAAGCAGCTGCTTGATGCAGCTGAACGAGGAAACCTCGAACAAGTTACTCACGCACTCGATCAAGGTGCCAACATCGAGTGGCGAGATCGTTTCGGTAACGACAGTACCCCACTTCATACCGCCGCTCAGCGTGGTCATGAATCAGTCGTTGAATTGCTTCTTGATCGAGGAGCATACATCAATGCCACAAGCAAGGAGAATGTGACACCATTGCATTTCGCTGCTTGGTACGGCCACGAATCAGTCGTTGGATTGCTCCTCGATCGCGGAGCCTCGATCGAAGCAGCAGCCAAGGATTACGCGACTCCACTTTTCAACGCTACTCACCAAGCTCACGAATCAGTCGTTCGATTGCTCCTCGATCGCGGAGCCTCGATCGAAGCAGCAGCCAAGGATAACACGACTCCTCTGCGTATAGCTGTCCAACTCGACCACGCATCAGTAGTTGAATTGCTCCTCGATCGACGGGCATCCATCAACGCTACCGGCAGCGATCATAGGACGCCACTGCACGCTGCTACGCAACTTGGCCACGCATCAGTAGTTGAGTTGCTCCTCGATCGACAGGCATCCATCAACGCCACCGGCAGCGATCACAGGACGCCGCTGCACATTGCTGCCCAATTCGGCCACGCGTCCGTCGTTGGGCTGCTTCTCGATCGGCGAGCATCGATCAACGTCGCAGACGGCGGCAACTGGACTCCACTGCACGGTGCAGCTTGGTATGGCCGTGAATCAGTCGTTCGATTGCTACTCGCTCGAGGAGCCGATCCTGCCATCGTATCGGTGCGTCACTAAGAGTGTGTCTGTCTTGGATATACTTGCGCGTCGCTGACGGATCCTTCCTCCTCCGAACAAAAGACGTATTCTTCGGCACCGGGGACACCAGCACAGCTGGCTAAAGCACCGGCGCTCAAGAGGCTGCTCGAGATACGACGAGGTACGATTCGGTCACAACCACGAGCAATCTCTATCACCAATAGCCTTCGAGAGCGTCAACTAATCGTGATGGACCCCACCAAATCAAGCGTACGTTTGGAGCCCTGATCGACATCGGTATGCCCCAGAGTCGATCAAGCAACCCGTCAAGACCATGACGATGATTCGAGCGTTGGTCTATGAGTCGCCGATATCGTTGCTTCCGAACGAGCTCCTGTTCGAGATCTTTGCATTCCTCGAGCCTTCCGCGATGCCAAGGAGCGCGCGTCGCTCGCCACACCAATGTCGAGTATCGTAATCATCACAAATTGCAATGAAATGAGTAAGGCTGGCGAAAGGACGAGGCGCGCTTCTCCATCTCCCCTCGCACACCACAACCGTCGACAACGGAGTATAGCTCTACAGTACTCGTTACTGTTATCGCCATGGAGTCCAAGTTCGATACGGGCGTATCGTCGTTTGCCGGTGATATGGATACTTTTGGCGAGAACAGCAACGAGTACCAGACATTGCTGATGGCCAACAAGAAGCTGTTGCTCGACAAGCAGTCGGCGGACCTCACGATTCGACTGGTCAACGGCGAGAGTGTATCAGCGCACTGCGCTGTTGTCGCGTGTCGATGTTCGCATTTGCTCCCGACGTACAACGAGGGCGAGCACGACAACCACCACAAACGCGTCATCAAGGTCAAGGGCATTGCAAACGCCCAACTTGCTCCGTACGCCATATCATCCACAACATGTTGTCGCACATCGGAAGCAAGAAGAAAGGCAACTACAACGGAGATCACGATAATCTCTCAACCACAGAACGACCAGAAGCACGATTACCAGCAGCGCCAACGCGTGACCTTCCTCCTGTCCGTTCTCCTCCATTCAACTTCGAGAGGTCCATGAGCGCCGACATGTCGGCTCCAGCAACCGCAGCTGCTACGCATTGGGACAGCGCGTACTCTCGCAAGGGCGCCGAGAAGGTCGGTTGGTTCGAGCCGACGCCGACCAGGTCGATCGAGATCATCGTGGGCTTGCTTGGATCAGCAGCGGGCAAGCTCGAGTCCGCTAGCGTGATCGATGTCGGAGGCGGCGCATCGTCGCTGGTCGATCGCTTGCTGGAGCTCGGCGTGCGCCATGTGGCGGTGCTGGATCTCTCGGACGTCGGGCTCGAGCTGAGCCGACAGCGACTAGGTCCCGAAGGCAGCAGCGCGCGAGTATCATGGATCGTCGGCGACGTGACGGCCTATCGACCGCAATGCGAGCGAGGCTACACAGTGTGGCACGACCGAGCCGTGTTCCACTTCTTGATGGACGAGCAGCAGCAGCGAGCGTATCGCGACTCGGTGCTGGCGTCGGTGGCGCTCGATGGGTTCGTGATCGTGGCCACGTTCGCGCTCGACGGAGGTCCAACCGAGTGCAGTCGCTTGCCCATACGTCGCCACGACGTCGAGAGCATCACGAGGATCTTTGATGCCGAGCGCTTCACGTTACTGTCGCACATGCCTCATGAGCACGTGACGCCCGCTGGTGAGACGCAGAAGTTCACGTACTTTGTGCTTGCTCGTAAGAGCTGAATCGATTCGATTCGATTCGATTCGATTGATTGATTGATCGATCACACCCACACTTGATACATTCGATCATCAAGGTATATCTTCTCTTCTGTGAGCCATTCGCTCCACCCACAAGAACCACGCTCCCAACCAACCGTACGAGAAGGACCATTAGGGTTGAACGTGCGCATATCTCTCCTCTAACTTGATAGATAGATAGATAGAAGGGGGCAACAACTGGTGAAGGGGACGGTCGCGCTTGCTACCCAACTTGGTGGCATTCTGTTAGCAAGAGCAAGCGGTCGCGCGATCCTGGGCTCTACTCATGGAATGTTCCTTTGCTTGTTCGGATCGGTGCCTGTCTAATAGCCTGCGCGACCGATCAGTCTTCATAGTTCTCACCTTCCGCTCCTTCCTCAAATGCTGCCCCTCCGTAGCTCGTGTGTGGCGGTGCTCGTCATCGTGGCGACGGTGGCAGTGGCAGTGGCGGTGTTGGGAGCTGAGGCCAAGACAGAGTGGGACATTGGCCCACATCGGTATGCGAGCGTCGACGTCAAGTTCGAGAGCGGCGTCAACTACACATGGGCCGACTGGGGCGGTCCTACGTGTCCGCCGCGGCTGTTTCTCTTGCGCCCTCACAAGAACGCCAAGTTCCCCTACTTTACCAAGTCGCTCGATTCCTTTGACCAGTACTGCGCTGCGTACGTCAAGGACTGGCTCACGCGCTTCAATGCCACGATCGGTCTGAGCGCCATCGTGGTGCTCGGCGACCAGGTCGTGTTCTCCAAGGGCTACGGCCACACGACCATGGATCCGGCTTCGCCGCCTCCGACCGAGGACTCGATCTTTCGTATCGGCAGCATCACCAAGTACGTACGCGAGTTCGTCGAGTATCGAGCGGGTGACATGAGGCGTACGTCCACAATCTCATATGCGCGATCGTTGTGCAGGATCTTTACGAGTCTGATGCTGATGCAAGCGATCGAGCGCTCGGTTGTCAATCTCGACGACCCTGTCACCAAGTTCTACAACAACAACAATCGACCAGCCTTCTCGCCGCCGAATCCCTACTCTTCTGACCTCTCAGGTACGTCGCACATCTCGATTGTTCTCTCGTGTGTGTGGGTAGGTTCCTGATGGTGCTGGCTGGATTCGAGCAGGAGTGACGCTTCATTCGATGGCACAGCACTCGTCTGGCTTGACGCGCGAGTCGCCCGACCTCTTCAATGACTGGACCGAGGAGCGCATCATGATGTATGTCAACAAGATGCCACTCCTGTATCCGCCGTACTCGACCTCGCGCTACTCGAATCTCGGCATCGACTTTATTGGTCGATGCATCCAGCGCGCTGCCAACATCACCTACGAGGACTGGGTGCAGCGCATGATTCTCGATCCCATCGGCATGAGCAGCGCGGGATTCTCGTTCCCGAGCGACGTCGTGGCACGCATGCCGGTTGGCTACACGATTGCGAATGGCGAGCAGGTCGTCATACCGCAGTACAGCTGGCCGCTGTTCTGGAGCGCTCCAGCCGGCGCCATGCGCGCGAGCCCCTCGGATATGGCCAAGTTCATGCGCCACATCTTTGCGGCGCAGCGCACCCCGGACGACTCGGCTTGCTCGGCGGCGCAACCACCAAAGCCGGGAGAGAAGTGCGTGCTCTCTCGCTCGCGTTGGTTCGAATGGATGCAAGGTGCAGCGTTGCAACGCAATGGCATCAGTGGCTTTGGCCTCGGTACCTTTGAGCAAGCGTACTCGAATGGCTATTGGGTGCAGACCAAGGGCGGACTGCTGGCGGGCTTCGGCTCCACCATGGCCTTGGTGCCGGAACTCGAGCTTGGCGTCTTTGTCGTCGTCAACATGAACACTGGCAGCATCTCTCAAGTACGTCGGTCGTCGATGCTGCCGAGAAATGAACGGCCTGCTCATTCGTTCGAATGATGATGATGCTGATGCTGATGCTGTCGACCGTACCTTGTAGGCCAGTGCATTGGCGATGAACCTGATGATCCCGGCGTTGGTGCGCGACCTCACCGAGTCACAACAGGCCTTCCCGCTTCCGCCCAACTACTCGATCTTCCTCGGCTCGTACGGTGGCCTCTTCACGCTAGCGGAAGGCGGTCCCAACTATCCACCTGGCATGCTCGGTGGCTCATTCCCGCTTGCTTCGATGCCGCGTATCGCGCTCTACTGGGACTCGATCCAGGACGTTCCAGCCAAGCGCGTGCAGCCGGCCGTCACCGCCTTTCGGTACAACAACATTGCCGTACCCGAGGAATCGTGCTTTGCCTTCACGGGGTCGGGTACCAACGGTGTCGCGTACTTTTATCAGGCGCTCGGCCAGACCTACGTCGACCTGCCTGATGTCGCAATCTTTGGTCTTCCGAAGGACCCATAGATCTTATTGTATCGGTCTTCTCCCATGTGTCGCAAGGAAAATTCTTTGACCTCTACCGATAGATGGCTGGCATCGTGGCGTGGGTGCGAGAACGAGGAGTGTGGAGAGGAGGTTGGTTCAGTGTGGTTGGGTACCACTGACTTCCCCTCGGCTTCCTCACGGCGTGGCGGTCGGTGATACTCAGCCCGCAGCTCCTCTGCGCTTCGTGCCATATGCGTGAAGAGCGCCGCTGTCGCACAGTGTAGTTGTCGGTGACAGTGTGAGTAGCAGCAGCAACATGCCTCGGGCGTGTGCAGCTCCCAGCAACGAACGACTGGCATGGTGGGTCGTGAATCCGGGAGCCGTGTTCTTGTTGGTGCTGGTCGCGGTGCTGCTGCTGTGCAGCTGTGTGCTCGCTGCTTGGCTGTACACACACGACGGGCGAGTGTTCATCTACGGCTCGCTGCAGCCGCTCGACGGCAACTTGATGCCGCCCGATTCGGTGGTGCTGTACGCGAGCTGCGCGTGGCCGCTCGTGTCCTACGGCACCGACCTTCCCCCGCCACACCTCGACCCTGCCACGTGTCTCGACGGCAAATGCTGTCCTGCGGGTTATCTGCGGAATACCACCACGTCTGCCGCCCGCACCGAGACGTACTGCAGCTCGATTGAGCATGCCTGTCGGACGCAATCGACCGCGCAGCGTTGCGTGAGGCTCTTGACCGAGGATTCCAGCACGGTGAGTACCGCGGCATTTCAAGGCCTCCTGGTGCGGCTCAACGTCAAGAGTGCCACGTGGTCATGGTTGCTACTGCTCTTGCTGGCTCCATTGGCGCTGGTGCTCTTGTGGAGTTCGATTCGCATGTGGCAGCAGGTCGTGCGTCAAGCCAAGTGGGGCGAGCTGAGGCTCCTCGCGGGCGCCACTCCGGATCGCGATACCATCGACGACCTGTCTCCTCTCTCCTCCGACCCGGTGGTCGTGAATTGCGACTTGTACTGGGTCGCATTCGCGTTGATCGGCGTGCTAGCTGCAGCCATGGTGCTCGCAGCCTCGCTGGCGGCACTCTGCTTCTCGACTCCGAACCTCAGGACCTCGCGCTGGCTCCTGCATTGCCTCTCGCACTCGAACGCCGCCATCGTAGCTCCTTTAGCTTCGTGGTACTCTCTCCTTGCAGTCACTGCAATCTCCACCGTCGTGGTGGTCTGTATTCTCTGGCTAGTGCATGGCATGCTGTTGATTCAGTTGAGGTTCCGCTCGCTCTATCTATTGCTCGTGAGTTTGCTCGCGGTTGTGTTTCTATCGTATTGTGTGAGTGTCATATTGTGTGCAGTGTTTGGTATTCTGCACCGAACGACCTGAGTCCTACGATTCTTGAATCTCTGTGTGATAGTTCGACATCGCGATCGATTGATATAGATATTCCAAACGAGTGTATTTATTCTCTCAAACTCAACAAAGGAGTTCCTCGCCTTGTATATCAAGAAGAAGAAGAAGAAGAAGAACCGAGTCGTTCCGAACAAATGACCAACAACCTAACTAACCTGCAAGTATTCAAGAGTGTCTCGAGATCAATTCCAGATGATGATGACGTTCTTGTTCTTGGTGGAGGCAAAGCCGGAACAGCACTCGAGAGAAGCCACCATCAGTTGTTTGTTTGGCTGCTCGTGCGCGCACCTCCCTCTACCAATCAATCAATCAATCAATCAACGTCAAGTACTGAGTCTCGGATACCTAGTCAGCGATCAACGAGCTCGAGAGATGGCAGCACCATTGAATCTCGCGTACATGGTGTCGTCGAAGGCGACGGCCTTTGCGCCACTACCGCCGATACTGGACCTCTCGCTCTACAAGCAGCAGCTGCAAGGCCTCCTGTTCAAGCTCATCGATCGCGTAGGTTATCCAATACCAAACCAAACCAAACCCACCAAACCACCCACGAGCTCTCATACTCACTCGCTCACTCTCGTACAATGTGATGGATCGATAGAGGAAAGGCGAGAAGGCTCTCTTGTTCGACGAGCAGCTCGCGAGCGTCGTGTCGCTGATGGCGACCTTCACGCAGCTCCAAGCTCACGGTATCGCTCGTGAGCGCATCTCACCGCTGCGGTACATCTTCCCATTCATACCGCCGCAGGATCTACTCGACGAACAACGTGAGATGCAACAGACTCGACCTCAACCCGAGTACCGACGTCATGTGTTACTTCGACCGTTGTCGCTACTCGCCTCGCCGTCATCGACGTCGACCTCATCGTCGTCTTCGTCGTCTTCATCATCATCGACTCTCGATCAAGGAGAATATGCATTCGGAATCGATGAGTTCGATCCATATATCGTACCATCACCCGCGAGCAAGAAGCACCAACGTGCTACCAACGTCTTCTATCTCGTATGTCTCGAGAGCTCACACGAATGCATCATCAACCAGTGATTGCTGCCTTTGTTGTATTCTTGGATGCGCAGCGATGCTGATATCGTTTGGTACCCTACATTGTCTAGATTCAAGCTGGAAACCTCTTGGCCTGTGAGATGGTTGTGAGTCACATTCGAGTGCAACATCAGCGTTCATTCGAGAACGTACGAAGCAACGCCACTGCTCCATCGACGATCGAATTCATCGAACCAACGAACGAGTTACTACTAGTAAGTATAACAAGTTGCTAACTTGAACCTTGCTCTACGCACCTACACCCACCTGTAGTTCTATCACTTTTGTGTCATCTTTGTACCAACGAGATCGATCGAATGTGAGAGATTCTTTGAGCGTGAAGGAGTCTTTGGTGGTACGTGATGATGAGTCTTTGACAACCCAACAAAGGTCAAGCCACAAACTCATGTCTGCATTCGATAGAGATGACTATCGATGTACTACCATGGTATATCCTACCATTAGACACGGATCTCTTGTCGATGGATATGCCCAAACTCTACAAACAATGTGCTGTGGTATGCTCTCACATGCCAACAAACGAACAAACGAACGAGACAGCGAGAATACGTGAGTACTAAAGAGCGGATTCCATCATAGGATGAGGATTACTCGAACCTTTGGAACATAGCCGAAGCCATTGGGCAAATCGAGAACCTATATGGACGAGTGCCTTTGATCCATGGCAAAGGAGAATGGGGCAAGCAAGTCACGAGAATCATCAAGCGCAATCGACGCACTGAAGATGCGCAGCGCAAACGTACCAAGAAGCCTGGTACCTCCAAGCCATCATCGTCAGGCAACAACCAAGGCAGCAGCAACTCGGCGATCGAGCGCATTCTCTTCCTCGATCGTACGGTCGATCCAATCACGCCACTTCTCACACAATGGACCTACGAAGGCGTACTTGATGAGATTCTTTCCATTCGATTGTGTACGCGCCTGCGCACGAGATTGTATGCAAGTACGCTCGCGATTTCATTCTAACTCTTGCCTCGAGGCGGCTGCCCCTCTTGTCTTGCAGCATCTCTCATGGTGAATAAGGAGCTGGTGATCTCGGACGAGAAGGAGCTCGCCAAGGCGCCAGGTCGTATCAAGGTTCCACTGACGAGTGAGGATCTGCTGTATCGAACGATCCGCGACAACAATGTCGCTTCTGTTGGAAGTGTGCTCCATCAACGAGCAACTCTTATCGATCAACAGTACAAGGTATCATCACATTCGCTCGTCATTCGATCACTCGCAAAGCTTAATCGACGAGCGTCGTAATAGGAAGGAGAGCGGGCCAAGACGTCAATCTCCTCACTCCGAGGATTTGTCAGTAAGCTCGGACCACTCGAGAAGGAACGACGATCATTGAAGATGCACGTTGGATTGGTACAATCGCTACTCAAGACTTGGGACTTGCCAACGTTTCAGAAACATCTCGAGACTCAATATGGTATGGCTTGTCGTACTACCACCTTATCGATTGTATCAAAAAGCTCACAAAAACGGTGTACTCTCTGTGTCTCTCTCTCTCTCCCTCTCTGCCTCTGTCTGTCTAGAGTTGATTCGAGGTAATGCTGGAGTTGGGGTTGACGAGATTATGGAGATGTGCTACAAGCACGAGCCGTTCGTACCGTTGTTGCGGCTGGCTTGTATCAAGGAGCTCTCGGGTGCTGGTTATGATGAGCGTGATTGGTTGTCATTACGACAAGCCATTTGCGAGGTACGTAGCTTGAGTGAGGTATAACAGCGAAGGAGGAGGAGTGGTGCGATTGTTTGACTGATGATTGTTTGGTTAGTCGTATGGTATGCAACACTGGTTTACACTGGAGAATCTCCGTGAGGCGGGATTGATACATACGCGAGATGTTGCCAAGTGGTTCAATCGTGCTCGCATTCGATGGGATTTGATCTCTCCGACAGATCTCGCCAAGCCGCAAGATGTATCGTTCTCGTACAATGGGTATGGAATACTTGCTCGTTTGTCGTGCGTTGAATTGCACCACTCATATATCGTCTACGCCCTCCTACGCCAGCTATGCACCCTTGTCGATTCGCTTGATCCAATTACTCTCGGCTGATGAGGTACCTCGAGAGTGTTAGAAGTTGATCATCACTCGAGTACCAATCTCATTGCTGCTGCAATGGTGTTTTTCATGATGATGATCGAAATAGGATATCAAAGCCGTGATCGATATTATCCCTGGGCCAGTGTATCGATTGACCAGTACCGAACACATTCCCAGGCCCACAACAACACCAAGTGCAACACCAAGTGCAACGCCCTCGTATACGAGCACTGGAGCCACGTATGCCGGGTCTAGTACGCCGTACAACAGTGGCAACAGTGGTACAGTGGCATCCAGGCCCTCGATTCCGTCGCTGTCGTCGACTGCGTCGGCCTTTGCATCCTCGGCATCGAATGCCACGTCGGCAGCCTTTGGTGCACTGAAGGACATGGCACGCATCGATGTCAAGGGACTATTGGACATTCCACAAGAGCTCGGTGGGGCACCCAGGTCCGAGGTTCCGACCTTGTTGTTCTTTGTTGGAGGAATCACACGTGCCGAGATTGCTGCTATTCGATGGTTGAACGACCATGGTATGAAAGTGAAAGTGCCGCCACGTACGCGCTCACACCGTAGCCTCCTCGGACCTAACCAACCGCCACATTTCTCCTTGATCATTTGCAGGGCTTGGAAAGTACGTGATTGCCACAACGGCTATCATTACTGGCACACAGTTGATTGAATCCATGATCACTGTACCGAAGCTGCCATTTGAACCCCCTCGTTCCAGCACAAGCGATACCTCCACTACCACCACCAGTTCTACCACAACGGCCATTACGGTAGCGAAATAGATGATGCTTTCCAATCGAGTTTGTGTGTGAATAGATTGAGAGTGAGTGAGAGAGAGAATTGATATCAATATATGATAGAAAGACGGTTGTTATTACTAGATGATACTAGAAGGGAGATTGATAGTGAGAGGTAAAATGTAAACGAGTACAATGCCTCAATAAGCTTTGGCACTTATTGTTTGCCTACACACTGATACACGTGAACGAGCACGGTGATCGAGCAATGCACAAAATCACGATACCAACACACGCGATCGACTTGCTTGATTGAAGGCAGTCGGTACTCGCCAACACCAACTTGGCCATCATTTCGTGTGTGTAGATGAACATACACACACCACAAACAATGGCAAATGCCAAGTGGTGGTAAGATGGCGGTAACAACGTACTGCTCTGAGCAATCGGATAGGATCACATGAGATTGGCATCGAAATCACGCAATACCAACAAGCATTCGTGTACACAAGTGTTCAGTATCCCTAAGAGAGGGAGGGATAGAGAGGAGCGAGGAGGGAAAGGACCCATCCTCGCTCTCTCCAATCTCTTTCTCCTGGTTGCTGCACACTTGGTGGCACGTTTGCTTATCAGCATTGCTTCTGATCGATCCACAAAAAATGAAGCGTAGGAAAAACCAAGTACTGCTAAATATACAACAAGCAGAATAGGAAAGAATGAACGCATGATAGAGGGCGTAGAGAAGCGAGAGAGAGAGAGAGAGAGAGAGAAGCATCACATATGATGCTCATCTACTCATCATCAAACGAGAGAGTGCAAGCATTCTCGAGTGAACTGAATGATGATCCATCGTTGCTGACCAAGACAGGGAGCAAAAGTCGATTGTTGCTGCTTGATGATGATGACGATGACGAAATAGTCGAGGTCGATGAAGTGGGTAGATGAGATCGAATAATCTTGCCTTCGGGAATCGTTACGATCAAAGTACCATCAGTGTGGTACTTTGGCGTCAAATCGATGGGACCGATACGGACAGTGAGGCATGAGGTCATGACAAAGCCCTTGCCAAGGATGCACAATCGAGTGGGTCGATCGATGGCAGCGACCGGTGGCAGAACCATCGAAATGGTTGGCGGAGGGATGCCTATATATTTGAGGGTACCCGGTAAGGATAGTTGGACATGATTTCGATCGGGTCTATGCGAGGCACGTACCAGTTCGCTTGACGTAATCGGTATGCGAATAGACTGTGATGGGCTGCGAGAATACGGCGGCCGAAGCGATGGTCTCGAAGCCTTGGCCCGTGTGTCGCTTGAGATCGAAGCGAAGTCGGAACACAGTGTCCTTTTGGCGCGTCGTGTACAGGATCTTGACCTTGTCGAGAGTGACGGGACGATCGAACGAGATCTTTTCCATGCATACGCCACTCAGGCACTTGCCCGAGAGCGGTGTCTCGCTGTCACGCGCCGTCAGACTCACCTCGACCCAGAGCTTGTCGTCGTCGTCTGGTGAGGGCAGTGTGCCACGCAGAGCGAGCTTGGGCGATGGACGAAGGAATCGACGGTAGACGGTGGTCGACGAAGGTTGTTGCATCAGCAGCAGCGACAATGGTGTCGGAGGTACGAGTGGCTGAAAGACTGGCTCGCTCGTGGCAGCGACGGCGATCGTTGGTGCAGTGGTGGCGGTGACCGCGCCAGCAACCGAGATGGCTGGAGAGGGCAGCGGTGGCGATGCAACCAAGGGGCTGGATGGTTGTTGTGCAGCCGGCGGCACGGTTTGATTGGTGGTACGCTTCTTGGCCGACGGAAGAGCCGTGTCAGCAAAGGCGATCGACGCAAAGCGCTTGCGTAGTATCGAGCCTCCGAACAGCGCCGATGTGTGCGTCGCGAGCTCACTCGAAAGTAATGCGACATTGTCGACAGTTGTGGCGGTGGTAGGCACCAAGGGTGGTACTGGTGTCGAGCAATAGAACGGATCGAGGTTGTTGATCGAGTCGGGCGAGACATTCGAGAAGAGCTCGCTCCAGGTGTTGGTCGAGATTCGCAATGAGCCATCAGTCGTTCCAGCGAGCAGTGAATGGAGATCCCAGTCGAGGGCCGAAGATGGGACATTGAGGTCATTCAACAAGAGCTCAGCTGGCGGTGGTGACAGCGGTGGCGGTAACGGAGGAGCCGGAGCCGCCGCCGCCTCCGCCTCACCGCTAGGCAGCGATGCAGGCTGTGAGTTGGCAATCTCCATGGTATCGACGATGGCAGCAGTCGATGAGGTGGAAGAGTTGAGACTGCTGTATCCACTCAGACTCTGGTGCACGATCGGTACCGAGAGATCGATCGGAGAGAATGACGGCGAGGTCAAAGGCTGTTGCCGATCGGATTGGCCCGATTCGGAGTCAGTCGCGAGTGGTGGGTCGATAAACGTGAGCAATAGTCCTTGATCGGATGATGAGAGTAGCATCGAGGTTGACGAGGAGAGATGTAACGATGTAGAGAGCATTGGCAAGGATGGTGGTGGTGATGATGATGATGGGAAAGAGGTAGAAGGAGATGAAGAGGAGGGGGAGGAAGAGGAGGAAGTAGTGGTAGGGCAGAGTGGCAAAGCAATAGGAAGAGAAGTGAGGCAACTCGTTTGGAATGCCTCGAGACAAGTTGAAGTAGTGTTGGAGAGATTGCTAGTAGTGGTGGGTACGGTGGTAGCAGTAGAGTCAGCAACAATAGTAGTAGTGGTGGTGATGTTGGTAGTAATAGGCGATGGTGGCGGTGGTGACGATGATGATGATGTTGAGAGGTCGATTGAACGCTTGATGTCGAGTAGTGAGGTCGAGTCGAGTGTCGTCAAGAGGTGCGCGAGAAGGCACAATCGCACGGGCGACTGATTGAGAGCCACGCAAAGCGTCTCGGCGGTCTCGCAGTATTCTACAAACGCCGTGGAGGCGACGAGAAGCTCAGATGCGATGGCTCCGCCGGTCGAGATACGGAGTTGTTCGTGCTTCCAGCCGGTGGGAGCAAGAGCAACGAGTGTCTTGAGACGTTCTGCAGTCGCTGGCGAGCATGCGACCTGCTGCACGAGTGATTGATAGACGCGTTGCAAGAACGCGAGGCACTCGTCGGTGGTGGCGTTCGCCGATGACGATGACGACAGTGAGGGATCTTGGTTGTTGCCAAGAGCAGAGACCTCAGAGTGCAAGATGGCGAGCGTCGGCGTTGGGATCGAACGCAGCAAGCCAACAAGTTCTTGCAAGCTCGGTAGAACGAGCAACGCGATTCGATGGAGCTCGGCTTGAACGAGCGGCGAAGGTGAAGGATCGCACGTTGAACTCGACAACAAGGGTGGCACGGTAGTAGCACCACAGCAGCTACTACTACTAGCAGCGTCACTTGCTCCAACAGCAGGAGTAGTCGTAGGCAGCGTAGTAGGTTGATGATCACGCAACACCTGAAGGTGCGCGAGGTAATTCAGTGTCTCAGCCGATAGAACGATCGGAGATTCACTGTTGAATGGAGGAGGAGAAGAAGTAGTATCAACAACCTCGTCATTGTAACCAAAAGCTACAAGCGATGTGATACACGTTGCTAGAAGATATCCGTGCGAGAGAGAGAGAGAGAGAGCACACGTGATTAGTTTGTTTGTAGAACAGAGTATGGGTGGTGTTGTGTTTTTGGTGCTGTGTTCGTGACGTACAAAGAAGGATGTGTTGAAAAGAGGAGAGATCGATCGAGTCTGCGAAGACTGGTTGGCAAGGAGGTTGTGGTTGAGTTGGTGGTGTGAAGGAACAGGGAGAAGTGTTGTCGGCAGCGATGGCGCTGGCGATGTTGGCGGTCGAAGACGAATGGTTGATGGTGGCGAGCGGATGAAAGAAGGTAGTAAAGAGGCAACGAGACAATCGATCGAGTGTAGGCGGGGCCAGGGGCACCAACGCAGCAGCAGCGGCGGCGGCGGCGGCGCTAGTCGTCGTGGTGAACCCAGCCCGAACAACAGTGGTCGTCTCTCCTCTCTTACATCCTGAAAGCAGCGTCGATGGGGGCAGCATGAGAAGAACGACCTGCTTGAGCTCCGCTGCGCCGCCTAAAACCTCGCCGCCACTTGAGAAAATCCCCAGAGAGCGACCGCCGTGCCCCGGTGCACCTTCTTTGCTATCATCCAGTAGCCGCCAAATATCCTATTGGCTCCGCCCTCGTGTCGTCTCGATGCTTGGCCTCACAAATACCCCCTTCGTCATCACCATACTGCTGCAATTAGTTGTAGTCAGAGTAGGTCTCTCTTTCTCCCTATCAAGATCTTGATTTGTTGCAGTTCAGGTGCGAAGACAGCCGACTTGTTTTCATTCACGTTCTCTCGCTACGATGAAGCGATCGAGGGATTGCTGCCGTTCTCGCCTTCGAGTTGCGAGACAAAGTCGTAATCGACCGACACGAGATCGTTGGTAGTGGAGGAGAGCAGGCGCACGTCGACCTTGAAGTCCTTGTCGTTCTTGCCTTCGATTAATCCAGCTTGGCCACGATATTTGCCATTCACAATCAGTACTTGCTCTCCTATCGCGTATCCATCAGTTAAGGAATACAACGGATGATGGATGCTGCGTGCGTATGAGAGAGAAAGAGAGAGAGATTGGTTGAAAGGATATTGGAACCACGGTTTGAAGCTGCTCTTGGTCGACTTGAAGCACGGCGCCTGACTTGAGCATGCGCACTTCGCCGACATACTTGTCGATGACGCGCTGAACAATGCCATTCTGCTTGTAGAACTGTCCATCACCGACGCGCTTGTTGAGAACCTTGACCAGTATGCCAGGTGCAAGCCAATAATCCAACACTTTGGAAGATGGTTTGCTTGACGACGTGGATGAGGATGATGTGGATGTTGTCTTGGCCTTTTTGGACCTAATATGACCCAAACCAACCACTAATCAGTATCAATGAATGAATGAATGAATGAATGAATGAGAGCACGCAATGAGAAGAGATTGTAATGTCATACGGTGGTTGAGGGAGGCTATCAGGTCGGAATCTCTTTGAGCCAACAGCAGCATTATCGTCGCCATCGTTGGCAGGTGTGGTTGTCGTTGATGTAGCAGCCGATTCTTCATCCTCGGCAAAGAGCGGTATGATTGGCGCTTTGGGCTTCTTCTTGGCCACCACGATTGCGGGCGAGCCTGTCGCAGGAGAGGAACTCGCGCTCGAAGTTGAGCTCAAAGTCGAGGTAGTTGTTGTTGTCGTTGAGGATGCGGCAGGATTGAGCTGGAAGGCGATCTTGCTATCGCCCTCTTGGCGCTTCAGCTCGTTGTCTCTGGTGATTTCTTCGTTGGCCTCGTCGAGTTGGGCCTGGAGTGCGAGCTTCTGTTGTTCGATGAAGCGCTGCGCACGGTCCTCATCGTCGAGATCCATCTTCTCCTTCT
>Ga0209935_1001825_pt1 | contig 30203 bp, 21 predicted proteins | sample ThiBio_1000_plan_2_FD_183958 | JGI IMG/M metagenome (GOLD analysis project Ga0209935, IMG submission 183958) | Wastewater bioreactor microbial communities from Cape Town, South Africa - Thiocy_cont_1000_plan (SPAdes) | ecosystem: Engineered > Bioreactor > Thiocyanate-remediating >...
GGCGGCTCTGGAGGATGAACGTAACGCCAGAGGTGCGAAAGTGAACTGGCAATTTACAAATGCCAAAGCTCGCCAAAAGCTGCAAAATCGTTATCCTACTTATCAATCAATTCTAGACTAACTACTAGGGCAGGTAGATATAATATTGAATAATTGTTATGATTTATTTCTGGATTCGGAAAAATAAATAATTCTTAGGTTATAAAAGGGCTGTTATCAACCTGTTCAAAATGACAACAATAAAAAGGTGCATTTAAACAACCTTTTTTGCACTTTATTTCATAAAAATTTATAAAGAGCTTTATAAATGTCAAAATTATTCCAGGTTTATTTTCTAAATTTAGGAGGAGGTCCTTTATCTAAAGAAGTAAAATAGAAATAGTTTCGCTTTCAAAACTTGATTTTTCTACAGTTACTACTTGTATAATGACTTATTCTATGCTAAGATAAATTTATATTAAGGCTCTTAAGCTTCCAAGTACCACTGAGCTAAAAATTCGGTAGTTCCGCTTTGCCAACCGGAACTCTGCTTGCTGCACGGTAGAATAATAAGAACAAAACTAAACGAACCAGAAATTGATGACCAAACTTCTATACCAGCGTTTGTACGCCGATTCGTACCTTGAGTACCTCTTTTTGAAACGGGTACTAAGCCCAGCCACTTTGCCCGAAATTGCCGATTTAATCGTACCTCAGTTCCCCATCAAAGCCGAAAACAATATTTACAAAATTGATTTTGGTTTAATTGGCGAAAGTGAGAAAAAATATGCCATCGAGCTTGATGGTTATACCTATCACAAGGATCACGCTACTTTTAACTCCGATCGCGAGCGTAATAATTATTTGGTAACGAAAGGCTGGCAGGTGATTCACTTCACCTATAAGGATGTTACCCAACAACCTGGAAAAAGTATCCAGCAACTTCAACAACTTTTAGGAAAAGATGAGTTGTTAAAGTATTTTCTTCTGAAAGATTTTGCTATTCCACCCCTGGAAACAGCCGCCCCAGATGCCTGGAATGAAATGCGGTCGGAATATATGGAACGGCCTCGTCTCACCCCTACCCAGGCCCGGCTCAACCGAGATCGGATTGCTACCGAATTGAAAACCAATAGTTTTCAGCCATCTTTAAGACAACCAATGCTATTTCCTTCCACTCACCAGAACGATGAGATTTGGGCGGTATTGGAACAAGCTATCATATTAAGTCAGGAAAAAGCGACCCAGGAAGAACAGGCTAAAGCGATCGCTGCTCAAAAAGACCTTGAAGAGCAGGTAGTGCGTGAGCAGCAGGCCCGCTTACATATCAGTGAACAAGAAGAGCTGCTCAAAACTCAGACCGTGCAGCTACAACTAACCGATCACCTTGAAAAAGTTAATAACCAGCCTGATTTGCAACAAAATGCTAAATCACAGCCAAACCTGGAGTGGTTGGCCGAAGTAGCGGCCCTGGATAGTGCTGAAAGGAGGGCTAAACAAGCACAGGCTGAACGGGACCGGGTGTTGAAAGAGGTAGCCGCGCGTGAGGCGAGGTTAAAGCAAGAAAGAGCGGCTGTCGAACAGGAGCGGATGGAATTTTACCGTCATTTCCAGGAACAAGAGACAAACTCCCGCAACCAGGCTGCCGGACATGAAAGATTCATGCGCGAATTAAATTCGGCTGTAGCCTTATTCAAGGCCGGTGATAAAGCGGGAGCTAACGTAAAGCTTAGAGAGTTACAATTTACTCATCCTGCAGATGCCAATGTGTTACTTTGGCTGGCTTATACCACGCCGGATTTAAGGGAGAGCAGGGTAATTTTAGATAATCTTGAGCGAATAGATCCCTATCATCCTCAGTTAAGCATGGTACGGGATTGGATAGAATCCCAGGCTCGTTCAACGGCTACCAATACGGATACAAGAGAAAAGTCTAACACGGGAATTGATGAAAGCCAGGGTTCCCACAGGTCGGCTTCTAAAGATGGGTCAAATAGACAAAATAAACCGGCCGCTGGATCAACTTCCCACAATACTGACGCCCCGCCAAAGGTCAAAAACCGGTCTTTAATGAGCCCTGTTATCATAAGTGCGGCAGTAATAACCATCCTGCTTATTACTGGATTATTGGCTTATTTTCTTTTTTTTCAAAGCGGTACAGTTTCAACCACTTCTCCTTCTAACCCGGAAGTGGCGGCGGAACCCTGTCAGCCAGGACAAATAAAAGGTAGCCAGAGCAAAATCTACCATTTGCCTGACCAGAATTTTTATGCGGTTACTAAAGTAAATGTCACTTGCTTCAACTCCGAATCTGAAGCTCAGGCCGCCGGGTTCCGTAAGGCTAAAACTTAACACTCTTAAAGTCATGTGTTTTTATTATTAACCTGTAGCCACATATAACCCCTGTATTAAAAAGGGAGGTTAACCGTTGATAAACCAGAAACTATCTCAAAGCGTTGTTGAAACCAAAAAATTAGTATCCCCTCCCCTGGTAAATTATCCGAATTATGTTTCAGATTTTACGCTTGCGTTAAGATCCGAGATAACTGTCGCACGTAAAAATGGGGGTCAAAAAGCCTTTTTAACCGAAGGTAAACATATTGGTCAACGTGAAAAATGGGTATTCTATTCCTTTATAAGCGATCGGGAGATTACTCTCCCGGATGATACCGAAGTTAAGCTGGAATATCAGGGTAAAGAACATGTTGGCCTTATTGTTGCCAATGATGGTTTTACCCTGATTCTGGGCCTTGACAGCTATGTGGGAGAAATCATAAGTACTCTGGTAATGCAGACCAATCCAATTTTTCTTCTTGAAAAACTAATAGAGCGGCTGCACGCCTCGCAAAACTTGGCAGCAAATAACAAACTAGCCTATCGCTTGTTACAACGTCTCGATTTATCAGAACTTTCATCTCCCAGTCAAATCCAAGCCAAACAATTGTTAGATAAAATCTCCTTACGATCCGGGCAACCCCTTGAATACAATCAGTACCAATTGCAAGCCGTTAATTCGGTACTGGGCCGGGATATTAGCTTTATCTGGGGACCTCCAGGCACCGGTAAAACCAAGACGCTGGGTTTGAGTGTGGCCGCTCTAGCTGAAGCAGGTCAAAGTATATTGGTTGTGGCACACAGTAATGCAGCTGTGGATGTGGCTATGGTTAATATTGGTGCTAATGTAAAAAACTCACCTCTTTATGAGGCAGGTAAAATTCTCCGGTTTGGGATTATTCGCAATCAGGAATTGGAAAAGTATCCTAATTTGCATGTACGTGGGGTTGTGGAAAAGCAAAACCGGTTACTTATGGTTAGGTTAAAAATGCTGGAAAATGAGCGTAAAGACCTTACAAAAAAGTCTAGAGTTGAAAATATCAGCTCTACCAATCTACGTCTTATAACTCAACGCATTAATTCCGTAACCGACGAGTTGAAACAAATAACCACTGAACTGCATAATCTCGAATTGCAACTGGTATCCCAGGCTCAGGTGGTTGCCTGTACACTTTCCAAAATGACGATTGCCTCGGAGGTTTTCCAACGTCAGTTCGACGCTGTAATAATAGATGAGGCCAGTATGGCCTTTATCCCGCATTGTGTGTTAGCGGCAACCCTGGCTCGCCAGCGGGTGGCAGTTTTTGGTGATTTCCGGCAGCTTGCCCCCATTTCGCAATCCGAAGAAACAGTGGCTCACAAGTGGTTGCACCGCGATATTTTTGAACAGGCTGGCATCACCGATCATGTAGAAACAAACCAGCCTGATCCACGGCTGGTAATGCTACGGACCCAGTACCGTATGCACCCCGCTATTTCTGCTGTGCCGAACAAATTCTTTTACAAAGAAAAGCTATTGAATGGACCAATGGTTGAGCAGCAGGCGTCAAGAGTTACCAGGGTGTATCCTTCGCCAGGCGAAGCCATAAGTCTTTTTGATATTTCAAATATGCTGGCCTATTGTTACAGTGACTCGCAGTCTCACAGCCGCTTCAATCCTGTTTCTGCTCTGCTAACAACTAATATAGCTTACCAGGTAAGTTTACAGGCTGCTCAGGGCGGTATCGGAATTATCACGCCTTATGCCGCCCAATCACGCCTAATTCATAAAATGTTGCGTGACTTGAAGTTGATCGACAAAAATGTAAAAGTAGCCACGGTCCACCGTTACCAGGGGTCAGAGCAGGACTTTGTAATTTTTGACACTGTAGAAGGGCCACCCAAAGAAAAAGTTGGCAAACTGGTAATAGGTGGAATGGATAGTACGGCTATGCGGCTTACAAACGTGGCTATTAGCCGGGCAAAAGGTAAATTCATTAGCCTTTTTCACCAAAACTATATGAGGACTAATCTTGGCCAGTCGGATATTTTTAAGCATGTGTTTGAGCATTTGGCGGCTACTCACCGGCCTAAAACGTTAACTTGGCCGACCAGTTACGGCTTAAATGTTACTTCTAATTTTAATTTAAGTTTGCCGGGCGTCGTATACTATCCGAGCAGCACAGCAGCGGCTAAAGATATTGAAGCTGACTTATTAAAGACTAAAGAAGAAGTAGCCATATACTGGCCTGCTGATGTCAAAGCTCGGCAGCTTTTTGGTATAAATGTTTTGCGTTCTCTCAATCCTGAAAAAGTGCATTTCTTTATTAGTGGGGCTGGGCAAGGAGAGTTTTCGATTGGTTTGAAAAATACCCGGCTATGGCAAAACCGGCTTCAAACCACTATTGGGCTACTTGGGATTGACCGTAATTTCTTGTGGATCTTTTTGTGTCCTAAAACAGATTTCCCCAACTATCCAGTAATCCGCCTAGCTTTATCTGAAACTGTAAAACTTTTACATAATTTCTGGGAGCTTGTACCCGAAAAAGAAGGTCCAACTATTGGCGATAAAATTGCGGCCGGGCAAAGCCCCATTGGTAGACCTTGCCTAATGTGTGGCGGCGCTATGTGGTTGGAAGAAGGTAACTATGGCCCGTTCTTACGCTGTACCAAATGCAGAAATTCTAAAAGTTTGACTAAGAATGATGTTACCGATTTTGCCCGCCTTCATGGGATAATGTGTCCTAATTGCAACGGTCAGATGGCCGGGCGCAAGAGTGACCTGGGTCTTTTCCTGGGCTGTACAAATTATTCTATAACTAAGTGCAACGGCATCCGTTTTTTGCAGGAATTTTTGTAGAATTTTCGGCTGGAAGTAAAACAAATGATACGGCTTGAAGATATAAAACAGGGCGTCGCTCTCAAAGGTATTTTGCCGGACGGCCTGGTCACGGTAATTGATGTCAAACTGGTCGGCCCAGCCGTCGAATTGACCTATAAAGATGGCGCCGGGCGATTAGGTAACGAACTGCTATACCGTGAGCGTGAAGCTGCCCTGGATATCGTTGCGGCCGGTTGTGTCAATTCTGGATTCGCAGGGCTTTTTAGAAAAAATGTGTCCCTCCAAATTTCCTATTATTCTTAAACCAGTAACATCTCACTTTGCTTCCAGATTAGCTTCGTTGCCAGGAACTGTTTTCGTAACCGCAGAAATTGGCCTTTAATGTGAACCCTTCGCTTCATTGCTGTCACTATGTCGTTTCTAAACTCCCTGACCCTGAAATAACTTCTTAATTCATCGAAAGCCCCAGTAAACCGGGCCGCGCTGGCTGCGCTCTTGAACCCTAGCATCGGTTTTATCCGCTGTTTAATTCCACGATGGTCCTGTTCCAAACGGTTGTTTAGATACCGAATGGTCCGGTGTTCAACGGTGCGTCCCAATACCCTATCTATGGCTTTGGGATAACATACCTCTTTATCTGTTGTTACCTTTTCCGGCTTGTGTCCGATGGTTTCTACCGCTTTTTTGAAGAAATTCTCAGCCGTTTCGAGGTCTCGAACTTTCGAGAAAGTGGTTGCTACCAGGCGGCCCCGGTTGTCAATGGCCCGGTAATAATAATGTTTTTCCTTCTTTACCGGGATGAGTGTTTCATCGACATACCAGCTTTTGGTGGCTTCACCTTTTCTTTTTGTTCGCAATTCTTCTTCAATGACCGGGGCAAATTTTGTCTCCCATTCCCGCACCGTTTCGTGGGAAAGAGTGATTCCTTCATTCATAAGCAGTTCGGAAAGGTCTCTGAGAGATAATTTGTAGCGAAGCCGCCACGTAACAACCTTGAAGATTAGCTCACTGGGATAGCGTAAAAGGTTAAAGGGCGACAACGTTCTTTCATTAAAGAACTTACTGCAATTACGGCAATGGTAGCATTTGTAGCCCTGTTTTGTCAGAGCTTTACGCTCTAAAGTGCTGCTGGAGGAACAATGTGGACAATCCATTTTAAGTCTAATCTGTGAATTTGCTTTTTCAATTTTAAATTGTTGGAAGGTATGATGGTGTGACCACGTTCATAAATAGCATAAAGTGGAAGGGTTAGCAAGTGATTCTCAAATTACTGAGAAAAGGACCGTTTATAGCTTTATCAAGGAAGAATACCAACCTTTAATTTACCGAGAATCCGGACCTGACAGAACCGTAAAATTGACCACGAATTCGATATAGCCGGACTTATTAAGGAAGTAGCCTTTTGCCATCCTGAAATAGGAGACGCCACCATCTATCGCAATGTCAAACTACTGACGCAATTAGACATTTTAATGCGGGTCACTAGCTGGCAAGGTAACACTCGTTATTTATTAAACCTGCACCACCAACATTGGGCCACCTGCCGTAATTGCGGCCAGAAGATAAAATTCGATAAATGTCAGCTAGAAGAAGCTATTGGAAAATTTGTGATTTCGAGCGGGTTTCGAGTAGAAACACATTACCTGGAACTGGTTGGCTTGTGTCAGACTTGCCAGTCAGATTTTGAGGCTAAGAATTTCAACCTTTAACATAAAAACTTTTTTCTGCCATTATAGGTTTGTATTGGGTTAATTTTATTGGATTATCAAGGTTGTGTCTTTAGATATTTCACCGTTATTAACAGTAAGAACACTGCCACCATAAGTTTCAGCCAGCACTTGCGGTTTGAAAATCTGCTGGGGTGCCCCTACGGCAACCAGGCGATGATTGATACAGCAGCAACAACTGCATTCACGCGCCGCCGTATTGAGGTCGTGGGTTGCCATTACGATTAGTTTTCCCTCATCACGCAGTTTTTCCAGTAATTGCATAATCACTTCCTGGCTGGTAGTATCAACGCCACTCAGGGGTTCGTCGAGCAAAATAATATCCCCTTGTTGGGCCAGGGCCCGTGCTACGAAGACCCGCTGCTGTTGCCCGCCGCTCAGTTGGCCGATCTGTCGCTTGCGTAAATCGTACATCCCAACCTGTTCGATGGTATCGGCCACAATTCGGCGGTCGGTTTTAGAAGGAAATTTAATCCAACCAATTTGGCGGTAACGCCCCATCATTACAACTTCTTCCACGGTAATCGGAAAATCCCAGTGAACTTCACTGCGTTGAGGTACATATGAAATACGCTGGCGTGCCTGGTCCAGAGATTTACCACTTATACTTACTTTGCCACTCTGGGGCACCATTCCCAAAATCCCTTTTAGCAGGCTGCTTTTTCCGGCACCATTCGGCCCGATTACCCCTACCAGATTATTAGCTGTTAATTCTAAATTGACATTCCGCAGAGCAATGACCGGGCCGTAAGCTACACTAAGATTTTCGATTTTTAAAAGGGGAGTTGAAATCTGACCACTGTTAGCCATAATTTCTATACCATTTCTATTCTTTTAGTTATCTACCGCAGGTGAGGCACCTTTAATGAAGGCAGCCCTGGCTTTGAAATGACAAAAGTCCAGGGCTGTTTCTTTTTCGATTAGTTGTAAACTTATTGCTGCTGGAACCCGGCGGCCATATTTTTGGCGTTAGACAACTCCATTTTCAGGTAGGTATCTCCGTCACTTCCCGCAGGTCCAAGTGCGTCGCCGTAAAGGTTGGAGTAGATTTGCACCCCGGCAGTCTGGGCCACCTGCTCAGCGATTTTGGGGTTAATCGTCGTTTCGGTGAAAATCACCTTAACGTTGTTGTCCTTGATATTCTTGATAAGTTCGTTAATTTCCTGGGGCGTCGGTTGGGCCGCGTCGCTAAAGCTCGGAATGACCGAACCGACAATTGTAATCTGGAATTCGTCGGTGAAGTAGCCAAAAGCATCGTGATTGGTGACGAGTTTGCGCTTTTCGACCGGGACCGGGGTGAAAACCTGGGTTATCTGGGTTTTGAGGTCGTCGAGTTGCTTCTGGTAAGCGGTTAGCTGAGCCTGATAATAATCACTACCCGCCGGGTCCACCTGCGCTAAACCTTTGGCGATATTGGCAACCATAATTTTGGCGTTATCGGTGGAGTGCCAGATGTGAGGGTCGCCCTCTTTTTCTTCATCCGAACCGTCTCCGGCCCGCAACTTGATACCTTCAGAAGTATCAATCAGGGGCGCTTTGGTACCGCTATTGGTGATGATTTTATCGAGCCAGTCGTCCAGTCCTACCCCGTTCTTTAGAACCAGTTGAGCGGCGGCGGCATTCTTGGAGTCGTCGGCGGTCGGGTCGTAATCGTGGGGGTCATCGTCCGGGCGGAGAATCTGGGTTACTTCAACCCGGTCGCCCCCAATGTTACGAGCGAAATCGCCCAGTTGGGTAGTCGTAGCCAGGACTTTTATTTTTGTCGCAGGGGCCGCCACGGTAGTTACCGGGGCCGTTGTGGGAGCAGCGGTTGTAGCAGGAGCGGTTGTGACTGCGGCAGTGGTTGCGGCTGCGGTGGTTGCAGCGGTAGTGCCAGGAGCAACCGTGGTTGCAGCGGCAGTCGTAGCTGCTAAGGTGGTTGAAGCAACAGTTGTCGCTACCGGCGCGGCAGTTGTCGCGGTTGCCGTAGTAGCAGGAACAGCCGTATTGGTATTGTCTCCACAGGCTGCTAAAATCAAAGCCAGCATCAAACCTAGCACCAACCAGGTCAATCTCAACCTAAACCTGGGTTTAACTAATTTAGCGGTCAAATCTCTCTTTCCTTTCGTATCACATTGCCAATTTAAGAAATTGGTTATTTTCTGAAGAGCCAGGTTTCACAAGTAAGGAAGTAACTTCTTTAGGAAGCAAAATGAATATCTGAAGGCTGGTTTAGTCACATCAGATTTATTTGATAGTCAGTATCAAATCAGACATCATGAAAATATCATTTGTTGTCGTAATTGTCAATAACTCTCAATTAGACTTTATTATTGATTTGGGAAATTGGGGTCTGTATAGTTTGGTAGGGCTTATAAAATCAATTTGCTGCTTAATTTTAGGTTTTGATGGACATTTTTCTACTTTTAGTATTATATTATTCGGAAGATAAGAACCGTCTTATAAAATTGAGCTTATTTTGAAGAAAAAGATTCAAGTTTTCATAAATGATTGGCTACGACAACTTCAAACCATTTCATCCTGGCCCCTTTTACGGCCTGGTAATTTCCCAGAATGGTTAGTAATCTTTACACTTATAGTTGCACTGGTCCTACTTTATTTCGTGACGGCTCGGCCCCTTGACCAAACAGACATAGTTGCCTTCCGACTCTGGAACTTAACTGCCACGATGTCAAAGGAAAATACCCTGACTCTCGATCACACGGTGATCACACCTATGAGTACGGCATTAACCAACCTCTCAGGGCTGGCTTATTTTCAGGGTCATTATTACATTGACCTGGCGCCAGGAGTAGCGCTGTTGAGCCTGCCTTTTTATCAGGTAGGTTCTTTATGGGGTATGAGCGGGTCTGCCACTTTTGGGGTATACCTGATGGCTTTGGCAGGGGGAGGGGTTGTTTTATCAATTTATGGGACGGCGCGAGCGCTGGGGGTGAGTTTTTCCTCAGCCCGCTTTGCGGCTTTATCGGTTGGCCTGACCAGCGTCCTCTGGCGACAGGCCGGTCAATTTGGGCCAGGCGTTTTTACTTTGCTACTGTTAGGTTTAGCTCTTTGGTTAGTCTTCTTTCCAATATCACCTGATTTTTCGACAAAAGGTGAGTCGCAAACTTTGCACTTATCGTTATGGGGGTCGGCAAGCCTGGGGTTTATACTTGGGTTTGCCGGTGTGGTTGATTATCCAAATCTTAGTTGGACGCCAGTTTTTCTATTTTATCTAGTGGCAAACCGAAGATTAAGTGTTAAAAGCTTTTCGAGTTTTGCTGCCGGGTGGCTGATTGGTTTAATACCTTTACTGATTTACAACTGGGTGATATTTAATCGCCCCTGGGCTTTTACTTATGGTTTCGACCTGAGTAATCCGGCTGGTCGTTCGACAATCGGCCAATTTTTTGGAGACTTCCGGCTAGAGAATCTGGGAGAGGCTTTTTTCGCCCCCGGTCGAGGCCAATTTGGACCAGTTATCCTTTTATTTGGCTTATGGGGCCTGTTTTTGCTGGCGAAACAACCTAAATGGCGGCCTGAATTTTTTTTACTGGGGAGCCTTATTGCGCTAAGCTTACTTTTTGGATTAGGCAGACAACTCTCCGGGGCCTGGCGAGTAGACTTTATTCTGGCAATATTACCACCACTCGGCCTTGGTGTGGCTTTCTGGCACGAACGATTTATTGTTACAGCCAGACCCAGGCCAAAGGTCCGCTGGTTGATAGCTCTGACCTTGAGCGGGATTGTCCTATATTATCTGCTGAGTGAGCCGGGTCTGTGGTCTGGCGATCCACTTTATCTGCTACCACCTTTGCTGTTAAGTGCAGTAGTGGGTGCAGGCTGGCTATTCATACACTTTGTTATTGCCAGGATTACTAAAACTACTTGAACTGTAGTTAACGCCTGTTGTTTGGTCTTATGATTTACTACCCGGCTTATTTCTTGTTCTCTAGTGTAGAAATAATAGTTTAACTTTACTATGATTAAAAAAGCCCAAAACCCAGATTCAAAACAAACTGAAGATGCAGGTTTTGACTCTAAAACGTCAAGTGTCAAACTCAATCGTCGCATTTTCCTCAAACTAACCGGGGCCGTTGCTCTGATTGGAGCCGGGCTAGGTTTCCCACTTAAAATCCTTGCCCATTCAGCCGGTCCCTCCCCCATCCGACCCAGTTTTGAAGAAGATAGTGCCAATAACCTTTTTTATAATGGGGAGCTAAACTGTCAGAATGACGGTTGGTACTTAAATGGCAGCCCGGTGAAGTGCCCTTCTTCAAGCTGGGAGGCCGGACAGCAAATCGAACCATACCGGTTGAACGTGCAGGGAGGTAAATCCTATGTCCTCGAATTCGAAGCCGGTCTCAGCCAGGGCCAGTTAGAATGGCTCTGGTTGGACGATGCCCACCAGCCCGTCGGCCAGTTGCAAAATGCCGCTTTCGCCGCTAATTTCACCACGGAGTGGCACCCCGGTAAAGTACACGAGGACCGCGCCGCCCCACCCGGTGCTGCTTACCTTCGCCTGATTTTCCGGCCAACCAGCCCCGGACAAGTTGCGAAATTTCGGTTCTACGACGATAGCGTGCGAGTTGAACCCTTCCCCGACTATGCCAGGGCAGCCTTTTCTTTTACCTTCGATTGGGAAACGGCGATGGGCGGTTTAATCCACAGCCAGGGTGGTTCACCCGGCGGTGTAGGGGCAGAGTCGAGTGGGCAGGGTATTGACGAGGCCAGTTTGCAGGAAGGTATCAGTTACGCGGAAGCCCGCGGGCAGCGGATGCGGGATGGAACCGAGTATTTACTTAAACTCTTTACCAGTAACGCTGTGAAAGCAACCTTTTACGGCAACGGTTATAACCTGCTTACCGGGAACCCTGCTAGAGATACTTTTGTAGGCAATCCCACTTATAAGTGGGCTGCACCCAAGAATGGTTGGAGTGGTTGTGTCAATTCTGGATTCGCAGGGCTTTTTAGAAAAAATGTGTCCCTCCAAATTTCCTATTATTCTTAAACCAGTAACATCTCACTTTGCTTCCAGATTAGCTTCGTTGCCAGGAACTGTTTTCGTAACCGCAGAAATTGGCCTTTAATGTGAACCCTTCGCTTCATTGCTGTCACTATGTCGTTTCTAAACTCCCTGACCCTGAAATAACTTCTTAATTCATCGAAAGCCCCAGTAAACCGGGCCGCGCTGGCTGCGCTCTTGAACCCTAGCATCGGTTTTATCCGCTGTTTAATTCCACGATGGTCCTGTTCCAAACGGTTGTTTAGATACCGAATGGTCCGGTGTTCAACGGTGCGTCCCAATACCCTATCTATGGCTTTGGGATAACATACCTCTTTATCTGTTGTTACCTTTTCCGGCTTGTGTCCGATGGTTTCTACCGCTTTTTTGAAGAAATTCTCAGCCGTTTCGAGGTCTCGAACTTTCGAGAAAGTGGTTGCTACCAGGCGGCCCCGGTTGTCAATGGCCCGGTAATAATAATGTTTTTCCTTCTTTACCGGGATGAGTGTTTCATCGACATACCAGCTTTTGGTGGCTTCACCTTTTCTTTTTGTTCGCAATTCTTCTTCAATGACCGGGGCAAATTTTGTCTCCCATTCCCGCACCGTTTCGTGGGAAAGAGTGATTCCTTCATTCATAAGCAGTTCGGAAAGGTCTCTGAGAGATAATTTGTAGCGAAGCCGCCACGTAACAACCTTGAAGATTAGCTCACTGGGATAGCGTAAAAGGTTAAAGGGCGACAACGTTCTTTCATTAAAGAACTTACTGCAATTACGGCAATGGTAGCATTTGTAGCCCTGTTTTGTCAGAGCTTTACGCTCTAAAGTGCTGCTGGAGGAACAATGTGGACAATCCATTTTAAGTCTAATCTGTGAATTTGCTTTTTCAATTTTAAATTGTTGGAAGGTATGATGGTGTGACCACGTTCATAAATAGCATAAAGTGGAAGGGTTAGCAAGTGATTCTCAAATTACTGAGAAAAGGACCGTTTATAGCTTTATCAAGGAAGAATACCAACCTTTAATTTACCGAGAATCCGGACCTGACAGAACCGGTTGGAGTAGCTCCTACTGGTTAACTCATCCCTGGTATAGCCTGGACCCTTATGGGGATTACCGGCGTAACCCGCAGTGGTACTTTGATGACCAAACTATCCGTTTACATCAAGCTGGGCAGGACATCGAAAGTCATACCTTTGGTCATGTCTATGTTCGTGGCACGACTGTTCAGGAATTTGCCGATGATACTAAAGCACTGGCCGAATTAGCCGCCCAAAAAGGTTTACCCCCAATGCGGCACTTTGCCTTCCCCTGGACCTCAAGCAACAGTGTTGGCGAAGAATGGTATCAGGTTTTGGTTGAGCACGGGTTTAACTCTATCACCCGTTTGTATCCCCTTGACCAATCTATCAATTATACCGGTACAGGGGTGCTTCAGTTTGATAACGGCCAGCGCCAGGCGGGCAAAATACTCTTTGATGATTTCGCCGGACCGGCCAACACCTATTACTACCTGGGCCGGGAACTCAAAGATACCCGGTTATATGTGGTGAGTGACTTCAAACTGGTAACAACCCCGGCCAGCGAGAACCAGGCATATTCGTTGATAGACCAGTTAATCAAGCGGCGGGGTTACGGTTCGATCTGGACCCACCCGGAAGAAACAGTGGTTGACCAACCTTCCGCCGACGAATGGCAGCGAGTGATCGAATATGCGGTCAGCCGGCGGGCCAATGGTTTGTGGCTGGATAGTGTGGCTAATATAATTCAATATGCGCAGGATATTTCCAAATTAGAGGTTCGGGTTAACTGGGCGGATAACGGCAAAACCGCTACTATAACTCTCACTAACACAGCCAAGCGGTCGCTTAAAGGAATAACCCTGACCTTTCCGGCATTTCCAAAAGAAGCGCAGGGCGCGGTTAGCCTCAAAGGTTCCCAATTAGTTGTTCCACCAATTGCAAACGGGGAAAGTGCCACAATCCAGGTAAAATTCTAACTCGACTTTCATAGGATTTTACCCCAAATATTCAAAGTTTTATTTAAAGCAAAACCCAGGCTTTGCTAATTGTGTTTTTGTTAGTAAAGCCTGGGTTGATTTAAAAATTCCAGATTCAGGGAAAGTTTTATCTGATAAAGCCTCGAACGGATTTAGCTGGAAGAACTTGATAAAATCTCAAGCTTAACCCAGTAATAACGCATCCGCCAGGAAGCGACCGTCGCTTTGCACTCCTGCCGGAATAAAGAAATAACCGCCTCCCACCGCAAACATATATTCGTCCAGGTCCTGCACCCCGGTATTCGTCTTTGGAAAATTCCGGTTGGTCATGTAATTGCGCTTGATGTATTCAAACTGTTCTTCCACGTTGCGGCAGAAGGCGTGGAATATCGCCCCGCCATCTAGCAACCCGCTCTTATCAAAGCCGTTAAGGTACATATAGCCCCGCCGCAGTATCCGTCGTTTTTCGCTTTCCGGCCCTAACCTGGGGTTGGCTTTGCGGATGTGGGCATCCAGGGGAACGGTGTTGCCATCCGGGTCGTCGGCATAATCAGGTAGCTGAACTTCAGTGATGTTATCCAACGAGGCACCGGAAACCTTGTAGCGTCCAATCGAGTTTTGCTGCGATTCCAGGCTCTGGCGGTCCCAATGTTCGATGCTTTCGCGGATAAGACGCAAGGCCATGTAAGTGCCTCCCTGCGCCCAACTTGGTTCTTCCGTTCCCGTCCAGACCATGGTATTCATTAAATCGTCATTATTAACATCGAGGTTGGTAGTGCCATCCTTGAAACCAAGCACAGTTCTGACATTGGCTTGCCCGACCGGAACATTCTTCTGGTGGCGCTGGAACCCCGGCTGCATCCATAGGGGGCTGAGCAACCCTTTCGTGTTGCGCAAAATGTCCCGCAACGCGTGCATGTTTTCTAGAGGATGGTCGCTACTGATTTCTAACAGGATGTCACCATCGAGCAGATCGGGGTTAAGTTTATCGCCGATCAGGTCGCGGGGCATCGGTTTGAGAGCAAGGGGTTTCTTTGCGGCCAGGCCGAAACGGTCCTGGCCGCCCTGAATAAAAAGCGAAGAACCCAGACCTACCAGAATAGTTAAGTGACCCTCATTGAGTTGGTCATACCCCATATCTCCGGTATTTTTGGGGGGAAATTGATCGCTTTCGTCAACGACTGGTCCCAACTGGCCGGCCATTAAGGCTCGGATGCGCTCGGTGAGAATTTTCATTATCTGGACCAACCCGTCCAGGGTGGTGGGGATGACCTGCAAAGATGCCACTAAAATAGCGTCAGGTGGGTCGGTGAGGATACCGGCCTGATGAACGCCTTCAAAAGGAAACAGGTTATCTTCAGCCGGAATTTGAGGAAATACCTGGGATAATGACTCGCCCCCAAGTAAGTTATCCTTTAGGGTAGAGCTTCCGACCACCGCCGAAGCGGTAGCCAGTCCCAAAGCTTTGAGGGCGGAACGGCGGCTAATTTCAGACATATTGAACTCCACGTAATGAATACATGTTCAGGTTTAAGTACCCTTTAGGGTATGAAATTGTGGGAAATCAATAAACCTCAATTACCATAACAGGTTTTGGGCAAGAATAAGGTGAGCGGTAATTAAGGTTTGCGATTTATGGTTTCTCAAAACCATAAATCGGAGGAATAGCTATAAAAAAACTTGGTTAAGCTGCCAGGCTTATAATATTAGGATAGGCTAACAATAATCATTTGTCAAGACTAAACAGGGGATGACCGGGTAAAATCCAGGATTTATAGCGATTTTCAAGATTATTTAACCGATTTTTTGGATCGAATAAGTCTATAATAGGTCAAAGTTGTTGAAAACCGCTATAAAATGTCAGGTCCAGATGGACAACGCCATATTGTCGAAATAATCCCAGGTTCGAATAAAATCATCCCAATCGAAGTAGGCCCGGATACCCTGGGACGGTCCGTTGACATAGACTCCTCCCCGGTCATAACCCGTCACCACCACGGTATGTTCCCCAGGCACCAATTTCACGGGTGAGCCATCCTCAATATAGCGGACCGGAGTAGCATACTGCATTGCGATAGTCACCCACACGATTACAGGCTGGCCGTGGGATACCTCATATTTAAGCGCCTCGACACTACCGTACCAGGCTTCCGCTTTGAAACCAAGTCTTGATATATAGTTGGCGAGTGGCTCGGCGTAGATACCATAATTGGTTAAGCCACCGCCCCCGGCATCTATATTGCCCCGGAAACCAAAGTGAGGATTGTCCCGTAGCGGTATAGCGGCCACAAACTGCGATTCGGGAATCATGTTGCCATAATAGTCTGTAACCATTTTGGCCGAGGCATATTCACAGCTAAGATTATGGATCTGGGTGTAAAGAGGCACACCTTTAATGTAATAACTGTCCGGCACCCCGGCGGCTTCGGCACTTTTCACAAGCCAGGGGCATAATTGAGTTACCAGCAGCATACTTACAAAAAATAACCCAAGTAACGCCAGCCGGTCCCTTTTGGTTAAAAAAGGTGCCGCAAATGATAGTTTTATAGTCATGTTTCTTCCAAGTTTGAGGAGGACCTTTACCTAAATAAGGTTACCCTGCAATAAATAACGGCAAATACAACATACCGTTTACCAAAAAAATCTATCTACCCAAAATACAATATTCTCTCTACCCCCTACTTTATGAGTATCAGTATAATTTTTAAGCAGGTCTATGGCAACCTAACAATCCAATTAGAAAATTCACTGGCAGCTACAGAATTACCGGTGAATTCATTTCCTTTTTCTCTTTGCCTTCCACGTCCTCATCTTCGTCAGGGTCGTCTTTGTCGCTATTCCAGAAGAAATAAATGACCAGGGCCAGGGCGAGTGTCACCAGGGCTATACCCAGGCCGACTAAAAGCCAGGGGGGAGCCGGTTTACCCACCGTATCATTGAAAGTGACGGTCAAGGGAGTAGCCGAGACTGAGGCCGGGTTTTGCAGGGTAACTCTGTAAATCCATAAGCCTTCCATACTTATAGGAATGGTAGCGACATACACATTCGCGGAGTTGGTTTCGGGTATCGCTTTTATATCCACCGCGCCCGGCATCGGCATCCCGGTCATATCCGGTGTAATTGTGATATTAAAATTCTGGGGTTGAGGGTTATCGGGAAAGACAAGCTCAAGCTGCACTGATTGACCGGGAGTAGGCTGTTGGGGCGAACAGTTAACGACTAAATTATAAGAACCGATGCGGCCCCGGTAGATAGTCGTGCTGCCACCGTCTTCAGGATTAGAGGGTGGGGTAATCCCTACCCCGGTTAGCAGGACTAAGGCCGTGATCAGTGCCAGTACTACCAGGCCGGTTACCCCGGCCAGAAAAACTTCAGGGGTTTTACCCCTGGCTATGATTTGGTTAGTAAGCTTTTGAAGAGGTTTCGCCATTATTATGTTTCTTTGAATAAAGAGGCCAACTTTGAACCCTACTTTTTAATCAATTTTTTCGGGTTGTTGCCCCCGGACCAACGCGAACAAAGGCTGTAAAAGCAACCTGCCTGAAAAGTATAAAATTGAATTCAGGTAGTGAAAATAGCTCCCTGTTTGCAAATATTAGCTAAAAAAGAACTAACGTAGCTTGAGGGATTGTAAGTTGACACACTTAGTTCTTTATAACCAAAAAAGAACTATTCAAGAATTACTGGCATTGTGTTTCAACTTTTTTAGGCTAAACTCCCATAAAGGGTATAACGCTCAAGCGGTTAAACGGGAGAGTGGTATACCAATCCGAAAACACTTAAAACCACCAACGGGTTTCCTACGCTGGTGGTTTTTTTATAAGAAACAACCTTTTTAGCTCTTAACTGGTTCCAAGGAGCTATAGCTTTACTCCTTTAAGAGAGTTATATTTTTTTTGATAATCCTGATTTTTCTGCCTGATTATTTTGCGTTCAACCAACCAAAACTAAAAATGCGCCGTCCGGTGAGGCATGTCTGGTAACTGGCGCAGGGTGCTTGCTCACATTTTATGCAGTTAAACATTCATATTTAACCCGGATGTGTACTTAACATAAGGTTTAGAAACGGTTTGGAATTTAGTTCAAACTCAGGAGAATTTTGATGCAGATACAGATGCGGAAACGTAGATCGATTAGCCTTATAGGGCTTTTAACCCTGGTCGCTTTGCTGGCAATTGCCCTGGCACCGGGCCTGGCTTCGGCTCACGGGAAACGTACCATAGACAACAAGTACCAGTTTATCGTCGGCTTTCTCAATGAGCCGGCCTTTGCCAGCCAGCAGAACGGGATTGACCTGACAGTATGCCAGGGAGAATGCCAGACCAACGCCGATAAAACCGTCAAAAACCCGGTTAAGGATGTGGATAAAACTTTAAAGGCCGAGGTTATTTTTAACGGACAAACTTTCCCGGTGACGCTGACACCACGTTATGGATTCGATGGCAAATACAATGGGGTCTTCTTCCCGACCCAGGCCGGCGATTATACCTTCCACTTTACTGGCACTATTAACGGCGACGCGGTGGACGAACGCTTTGTTTCGAGCAAGGATGGTTTTAATTCCGTCGAAGCTGTAGCGCCGCTCCAGTTCCCGGCAACGAGCACCAGCTCCGGGCCTTCGACTGCTGACCTGGCCCAACAGGTAAAGGATGCTAACGATAAAGCCGGTAGTGCGACTATTTTTGGGATTATCGGAATTGTTGTCGGGGTTCTGGGCTTGATCGTAGCCGGGATTAGCCTGGTGATGTTGCGGAGTAATCGTGCCGGTCGTCCGACGACACCGGAAACTAACCTGGTTGGCAGCAATCGCGGCTAAACCGATCTTTTTAACCTGGCCTCTGAATATGAAAATAGTTCAGAGGCCAGGTTTTCCAATTTTCTTCAGACTAATTATAAAACTACTTCATGACCAATGAAAATTAAAATCCCAAAGGAAACAGGTCGTTCCGCTATAAAGGTCAGTTCCAAGAAAAAGTATTTGAAAATCCCGGTTACTATTCTTCTAGGGGTAGCCGGAATTTTATTCTTTTATAGTTTTGCCACCCAGACCGCTTATGCTCACGCCCAGTACGACCATTCAAACCCGGCAGCCGGGGCAACCTTGCCCAGCCACCAACCCCCGACCCAGGTCCAGGTCTGGTTTACCGAGAATATCGAGCCAAAGTTCAGTTCACTCCAGGTGGTAAATACAGATAACCAGCGAATTGACGCAGGTAACAGCCAACCTATTCCAGGTACTACCAATGCCCTTCAAATTGGGCTGCAACCGAATCTCCCGGACGGAGTTTATACGGTAATTTTTGAGAATGTTTCCAGTGATGACGGGCACCACGTTAAAAGCAATTTCAGCTTCGTGGTCGGGGAAGGAACCTTACCCGCCGGGGCTGTTGGTGGTAGTCTTTTGGATAACGAGGGTGTAACCACCAGCATTGACTCCAATTTTAATTTTTGGAGCGTATCTCTGCGTTGGCTAAATTACCTGGCTTTATGTGGTCTGGTCGGTCTGGTCCTGTTCTGGCTCTTAGTCTGGCGACCGGCCCTCTTAAAGATAGGTGAGGCCTTAATAAGTGGGGCCGACTCGGCGGCTTTAGCCTACCGGCACGTAACTTTCCGGCTCTATTTCCTGTTGGGTATAAGCCTGGTTTTGCTTTGCGTGGGCTGGCTGGGATTTTTCATTTACCAGGCTACTACTGTCAGCAGCAGTTATCCCTGGCAGTTGTTCCAGGATGATACCCTCGTTACGCTCCTTTTTAGCAGTCGGTTTGGCACTATTTGGCTGGTCCGGCTGGGATTAATAATTCTAGCGACCCTGGTCTGGTTTTTACTAAAACGCAGCCCACTTGAAGTCCCCACTTTTGCAGCGGTTTCTTCCTCAGATGGGGCCGGAGTTGGACAGACCCAGGTTGAAGAAATTGCAAGTTCGGCTAATGCTACTCTTGTGCTGGCCCAAACCAGACGGGCGAAAGGGAGGGGAGCGAGGGCTGCCGGGGCCGTTCTTAGCCGTCCCGACCCGCGCTGGTGGTTGTTGCTTGTGCTTGGAATCGGTCTGATGCTAACAACCAGTCTCGACTCGCATTCCTCGGCTAGCAAAGCCGCTTTTCTATTGGTGCCAAATGACTTGCTCCATCTGGTGAGTACCGGCGTCTGGATTGGTGGCATCGTTGGGCTGGTGTTGGGTATGCCGGTGGGGCTTGCGGCCTTGAAACCTGGAACGGGGGACCGTACCCGGCTATTGGCCGCCCTTATTCCCAAATTCTCCAACGTGGCCCTGGTCAGTGTAGTAGTGCTAGTGGTTTCCGGGGTAATCCAGGCCATAGTCCAACTGGGCCGCCTGGACGCTCTTTTCACCACCACTTATGGCATTTCCCTGGTGGTAAAACTGAGTTTATTTGTGCCTTTGATTGGCCTGGGAGCTTATAATCTCAACCAGATTAGCCCCCGAATGCGGCGCTACGCCCGCTATCAGCCGAAAAAAGATGGCCCTAACCGCGAAGAACAACTGGGGGCCGGGTCGGTGGGAGCCGGAAATCTGCAGAAGCTTTTCCGGCTAAGCACCCGCTGGGAATTTATTATTATGCTGGTGCTGCTGGTAGCGGTCGGGGCTTTAACCAGCTTTAGTCCACCTCAGGGAACCGGGTACGGCAACGATACTCTTATCATGCACGGCGAAACCGGCGGCATCAATTACGCCCTGGCGATAAACCCGGCCAAATTAGGCGCGAATGTCCTGGAAGTGCAACTGGTTGATACTACCGCCAACTATGTCCCGGTCGAAAATGTCCGGTTGGTGCTGGTAGAGCTAACAATGTTGGATATGGATAACATGGGTTCACCTCAGGAAGTCGAGTTAAAGCCGGTCACGGGCAAGCCCGGTCGTTATACTGCCACCAATACTATTTTAAGCATGCCGGGTAATTGGTCTGTCAAAATACTATTACAGCGGGATGGTAAAGAGGACGTAAATATTCCACTATCGTTCAAACTCAACCAGTAGTCCCGTTTTATCCGTCTATTCGCTGTTTGTGATCAGGCGGGTAAACGACTGGAATTAGAGGGTAAAAGCTGTCTCTTGAATCAGCCCAGCAGATTAAATTTTGGTTAGGTGGGAAAAGAGCCGGGTTAACGAGGATGGTGCTGGCGCTCCGAATCCAGGAGGGTTTGGGCCGCCTGGAAGCGATTCTTCATGTGGAGTTTTGCCAGGATATTACGCAGGTGATTTTTGACGGTAAATTCGCTGAGGTTAAGTTTGAGGGCGATTTCTTTATTGGTGGCTTGCTGAGCCACCAGTTCCAGCACTTCCCGTTCACGTCCGGAAAGGTCGGAAAGGCCCTCAACTCGGTTTAGCTGGGCTGGCGAACTGACGCTGGGTAGCGTAGTAGCCTTAAGAGAGGGCTCGTCCGCCTTCTTGGTTTGGTCGGAGCGTTCCTTTGCTGAGACTGGTTCAATTTGCTGTTGAGGTTTGGTTGAGTTCGAATCGGTGGCTTTGGTCTGACGGGCAAATTCCCGCAGTAAACGGCTTGCCATCAGCCGCGAGATTGGCGCTTCGCCCGCCTGCATACTCCGTAACATCTCGATCATTTCGGCAGGCCGGACATTCTTTAATAGATAACCTTCGGCCCCGTTTCGAATGGCTTCGAAAAGTCGGTCCTCGTCTTCGTGAACGGTCAATATTACTACCTTTATATAAGGCATTTCGGTAGTAATGAGCCTGGTAGCGGTCAGCCCGTCCAGCACCGGCATGTCAATATCCATCAGGATGGCGTCCGGCAGCAGTTGGGAAGCCAGTTCGAAGGCTTCCTGGCCGTTGGCAGCCTGCCCTACGACCTGTATATCATTGTAATGAGCTAGTAAACCGGCCAACCCTTCCCGGAAAAGAGCATGGTCATCGGCCAGTAACAACTTGAGCATTAGTTGAGCTATCCTAATTTCTATCCTGCAAAGACAGAGTTTTGAAATTGAACCTTTAATTATTGGTTAAGCAACCAAGTCGGACCGGGTAATCAGCATATCGGTTCCGCTGGTAACTTCCGGCTTAATTGGTAGGGCCACAGTGATGTAAGCTCCTTTTTCGTTTTCGGTCCGGTTGCCATATTCAAACTTACCACCCAGGCTTTCAATCCGCTCTCGCATAATTATCAGGCCAAAATGACCTCGATTAGTCTCCTTTTGTTTCAGGTGACTGAATCCCTTTCCGTTATCACTGATTTCGAGGAAAAGGGTTGGCATGTCTTCAATTTGGGGTAAAGTCGGAGAAGTCAGGCCAGTAAGCTGGGATGCAGAGTTTCCGCCACTATCCGCCGCAAAAGCGGTATTAACTCGCCTCGGAGCCGGTTTTAGTTCGATGCTAACGCTTACCCTGGTAGCCCCGGCATGCTTTCTGATATTGCTCAGGGCCTCCTGGACCACGCGAACAAGCTGTAAAGTCCAGATTGGCAGTATTAATTCCCGATAATCCTCTTTTGCTTCAAAGCCATAGCGATTGAATTCGACTGCTACCGGGTTGGTATCCGAAAAATTGTTTAGCACTTCGCCAATGATAGTTAAAAAGTCCCGACCATCTAACAAATCGGCTCTCAGACCGGTAATTGCCTCGCGGACATCGTTGTAACCGTCATCACAGGCTTTACGGACTAATTCCAGTTCTTTGAGGGCTTCCGTTTGGTGTCCGGTCTGGATAAGCGTTTCGACCAGGTCAACTTTCATCATGGAGTAAGCAAGGAGTTGGGCCAGGCCATCGTGCATCTCACGGGAGAGACGGCTTCGCTCCTCGGTGACTGCCATGACTTTGATTTGCTGGTTCAGGTCTCTCAACTGCCGGTTTTGTGAAACCAGGCGGGTTTGCATCCGGGCCACCAGGGTAAAGACAACCTGGGCGAAGGTAAAGGAGATGCTAAAAACAAACAGGGCCGCCAGTAAATTACCCCACCAGTCCTGTTGTAACTGGTAACTGAAAAAGGTATGGCGGAGGGTTTCATAAAACCAGGCTACTGCCGGGGGCATAAAGATAGTGGCTAGTTTTAGCCGCTTCAACATCCGGCGGTTATTAGAAATTTGTTGCTTCATAAGCTATAAGTTGACTTTAAGTTTGATTTGATGAATAGAACAAGAGTTTTTACTTGTCCCAAAAATCGAGCGCACCTATCAAGGTTTAAAAGGTTATAGGCGGCGTTGCCTCTGAAAAAGAATAAGATTTATAAAAACCTGTTCCGATTATACCATTTTGAAAAAGTTGCTAAAACAAACTCTTTGCCGGTGATAAGTTCTGAAAGCAGTTTTAGCGCGACAGTAAACGAGGTCTGAGAGTATTCTAGTTAGAGGGTTGTAAAACGTCTATAGTTCTTTATTTTGAAAAAGAACTAAAAAAGAACTATTTATTCTGTTTCTAACGGCCCCAGGTCGCGAGCATAGAACCAGACGACCAAAAAATAGTTCTTTACAAACTACCCAGTCGAGGTAATAATTATTTGACACCTGTTAGCCTGGGATTTATGGTTCTTTGAGGATCCTTCCTGGCCTGTTATAACTGCTCAACCTTATCGGGCCGGGTCTTTTAAGTCCAAAAGTTTCCAGCTCACCTGGTACCGAAAAATAAAACTAGAAATCAAAGACTCTTTGTCCAAGCTTTCCACAAAATTTACCCGCTGCTTATCCGCAACAAAAAGGGTACCATTTTTAACTGTCTTTGCCGGGATTTTTAACTTTCTCATATTGCTGGGGATCTTTGTTATCCTGACAACCGGGAATGTGGCGGCCCAGGCAAGCCCTACTCCCAGCGTTAGCGCAATTCCGTCACCAGCGGCTACTCCAAATGCGGCCAGCCAGTCCGATCTCCTTTTATTGCAAGCTCAACTCCAAAACCAGGCTCAACAACTCCAACAAGCCCAGCAGGACGCTTTTGATGCGAAAAATAGTGCCGGAGCGGCGGTCACGCTCAGCCTGATAGCCATTCTTTTTGGTATCGTAGGACTGGTGGTGGGGGCCCTGGCAATCCTGAGAAGCCGGGCGAGAACCACCGGAAATAGCGACACCACCGAGGTTGAGGCTGGTTAGGGAATTTTCCAAGATGAGCATGGGTGTTAAAACGGTCTTTTCTCGAACAGGCAAACGGTTCCGGCTGGTCTTTATAACGGCGGTTTATCTTTTACTAACCCTGGTTCTGACCGTCCCAACCGCCCAGGCCCATTCGGATTTGCTCAGAAGCGATCCACCGATCAGCAGTATTACTTCGTCCGAGAAAATGCCCGGTCAGTTAAAATTGTGGTTCAATGAGCAACCCGATATTACCTATAGCCGGATTCAGATTACCGGGCCGAACGGTTTGGTCGCCAATAACGGCAATATCAAAAGTGACCCCACCGACCCTGATGTGCTGGCCGCTCCCTTGCGATCCGATTTACCGGATGGGGTTTATAACGTCACTTGGAAAGTTATCTCTCTGATTGACCGCCATTTAACCCAGGGCCAGTTCAGTTTCGGGATTGGCCCCACCGGGAGCAGTACTCAACTTGGCCTGGTCCGGGCGGCGGGGTTGGTTTCGGCAAAACCGGGGAATGATGCTACTAACCTTTCGATCTGGAGCGTCCTCTCGCGCTGGCTCAATTACCTGGCAGCGGCTTTACTGGTAGGCTGTACCCTGTTCGCCGTCCTGATCTGGTTCCCCTTCTCCCAGAATGTAAATCGGTCTCTTAAACTCGATGACGGGCTGGTAGCCAAAGTTGGTCATGCCGGTTGGCGTAGGTTAAGCAATATATTGGGCTGGTCTTTACTTCTACTGTTTGGGGGTTGGCTGGTGGGTTTAGCCTACCAGTTTTTGACCGAAAGCGGAACCTCTTTACTTGATTTGCCCCAAAATATACCGGAGGTAGGGAAATTTCTAACCGGTACCCTCTTTGGTCAAATCTGGCTGGTCCGGCTTGGCCTTATTCTACTGGGTGGAGTGCTTTTTGCTTTGGTTGACCGGTCTTCAAAAGGAATTGGGAAGGCCGCTAATTCTTACCGGGGATTAGTGTTATGGGGTCTGCTGGTAGGGTTAGGGCTATTTATTCTTCTCACAACCAGCCTTTATTCCCACGCTGCCTCGACCTCAGCCGGTTCGGCAGTGCTTGCAATGACCAATGATTGGGTTCACCTGGGGGCTGCCTCGACCTGGGTCGGTGGCGTTATAAGCCTGGCCCTACTGTTGCCAGTTGTATTAAAGCTGGCATCAGGAGGCAGCGGGAACCGTACCCGCCTGGTCGCGGCGCTTGTCAAGCCTTTTTCGGTGCTGGCCCTGCTTAGTTTGATAATACTCGGCATAACCGGGGCGCTGGCGAGTTTGCGGGAGATCAATTCGGTTACGACCCTGCTGACTACCTGGTATGGTCAGGCGTTGCTCATAAAAATCGTACTGGTTCTTTTTACGCTGGCTTTGGGGGCGGGGGTATGGCTGGTGATAAAACCGCGCCTTTTAGCGTTTGCCCAGACCGATAGTCCTTACAAAAAGAGTGCTCGCAGTCTTGCCGCCGGGCGGATAATTTTCCAATTTCGGCAAATTATAACCCTTGAGGCCATTCTGTTGGTAGTCGTCCTGGTAAGCGTGGGCATTCTGACCAGCCTGGCTCCGCCCCGCAACACTCCGATCCAAATTGACCAGACTGCCACCGATACCGTGCCCCGCCATTCCGACCCCCAACTGAGCGCAACGGTCGGTAATTACCAGTTGGAACTGGTAGTGTCTCCGGCGGAAATCGGGCCAAACAGCTTTACCTTGTATGTCCTGGATACCAGGACCAATCAAGTGGTCAGCGATTTAACCTCGGTGCAGTTGCGTTTTTCAAAAGCGGATGCCAATGGCGGGAAGTTCCAGGTCCTCGAACTGGAAAGCGGTGGACAGGCCGCGCCCGGTTTCTACCAAGCCAACACCGAGCTTATAACCGAGGTCGGCACCTGGCAAATTGAGGCAGTCCTGCATAAGGACGGACAACCTGACCTGACCTATATTTTCCAGCTAAATGTCCAGAATTAATTTGAGTTCTCAAAAGAGTTTATTGCAAATTTGTGAATTCAGAAATTATCCTGGCAAATAGTATTGCTTTTATATTATATGCTGCTAAAATTAGCGAGGATTGATTAACCATCCCGGCAACAAAAAGAAAGACCGGCTTTTTCTAAGAATATTAGGAACAAGAATTCTCCTTTTCGGAAGAAAAAGGAGTTTATCTCGTCTGATTGTTTGTCGGCAAGTAAGGAGTTTTTTATATGGACGGTAGTAGTTCGGGTAAGCCCTGGACACATTTCCTGGCCTAGCAGTCAGCACATTATTTGACCCGGAACCTCCATTTACCTCCCCGTCAAAGTAACCTGACCGCTATCCCCTTAAATCTGGTCAGGGCTTACCCAATTCACCTTTCATTTTCTAGTTTGTATAGCAACTTTTGAAGTTAATATCCGGCTTTGCAATGAGGCAAAACAAGGGCTTGTTTCAGCTCGTTTGGCTATGTGGTGTTCTTCTCCGACCTCGTTTGAAGGAATCAGTGCATAACCGTTCCAGGCTTGGGCCTAATTATGTGCGCCCGTTTTTTCTGCCGGAATTTCACTTCAATTCAAACCAATTACAACTTTGCAGGAAGCTTACTCCATTTCTGGCAGTTATTTTCCTGTGGCAAGAAAGAAGGATGGCTGAAAAATGAACAAGGGAGGCCCCCATTATGACCAGATTTACTTTTCCATTTTCCACTCGCCAACCCCACGATGAGAAAGGCAGCCGCCGACCTCGTTTCTCCCTGGTAGATTTGCTTTTGACCGGGGCGGTACTGGCGTTGTTGTATTTACTGGCGCGACTTAGCGCCGGGGTAGTTGCACCCTTTTCAGAGCAAAACCCACCCCAGATAAACCTGGACCCGGCCAACTTGCCCTACTACGCCGGGCGAAGCCTGCTTCGCATGTTCACGGCCCTGGTCTTTTCCTTTGTTTTTACGCTGGTCTACGGCTACATCGCCGCCAAGAGCCGCCGGTTGGAGCGAGTGCTGGTGCCGCTGCTCGATATTTTGCAGAGTGTACCGGTTTTAGGCTTCCTGTCGGTTACCATCACGACTTTTATCGCCCTTTTTCCCGGCAGTACTCTCGGTCTGGAAAGTGCTTCGGTCTTTGCTATCTTTACCGGGCAAGCCTGGAACATGACTTTTTCTTTTTATACTTCGCTCAAGACCCTGCCGCCGGAACTAACGGAGGTAGCGACCGGCTATCGTCTCTCTCGCTGGCAGCGATTTGTAAAACTCGAACTTCCGGCGGCGATTATACCGCTTAGCTGGAATAGCATGATGAGCTTTGGTGGTGGTTGGTTTTTCCTCTCCGTTTCAGAAACCATCACTGTCCTGAACAAGTCTTTTACCCTGCCGGGGGTCGGCTCTTACCTGGCCCTGGCGATTACCGAGCAAAACTTTGGTGCGCTAGCCTGGGCCCTCGGTAGCATGATAATAATGATTGTGGCGGTAGACCAGTTGTTCTGGCGGCCACTGGTGGCCTGGAGTGATAAGTTTAAGCTGGAAACCACCCGCAGCGCCGAAACCCCTGATAGCTGGGTACTGGCCCTCCTGCGCCGGAGCGGCCTGGCCGGGTGGGTACGTATCGGGTTTGATAGGTTAGGGGATGCTCTTTCGTCCCTTTTTCCAGGAACAGGACAAAAGCGGGCAAAGACCAGAAGGTTCGAAGCTTCACCTAAAACGGCCTCAGCTCGCGGGGAAGTAGTCCTTGACCTTATTTTCTACGGGCTTCTCGGCGTAGTTTTACTGATCGCAGGTGTCAGCGCATTTGAATTTATCGTTCCGGTGGTCGGCTGGGACGGTTTTCTGGAAGTGCTGGGCCTGGGTTTACTGACCTTTTTACGGGTGCTGGCGATGCTGATTATCTCGTCGCTGGTCTGGGTGCCTATAGGAGTCTGGATTGGTTTCAATCCGAAGGTTTCCCAGGCGCTACAGCCGGTCATTCAGGTACTGGCCTCTTTTCCGGCCAACTTCCTTTTTCCATTCGCGACCATCTTCTTTTTGCGGACCGGTTTCCCGATTGACCTGGGAGCTACCGCTCTGATGAGTCTGGGGGCCCAGTGGTATATCCTCTTTAACGTTATTTCGGGGGCGTTAGCCGTTCCCAATGATTTAAGGGAAGTCAGCCGCAGCCTGGGATTGCGGGGCTGGCAGCGGTGGCGCAGGCTTATCTTACCCGCCATCTTTGGAGCATGGGTGACGGGTGCCATAACTGCTTCGGGTGGTGCCTGGAACGCCTCGATTGTGGCCGAAGTAGTGACCTGGGGGCCAGATACCCTGACCGCGCACGGTCTCGGTTCTTACATCGCCGGGGCTACCACCGCGGGAGATTGGCCTCGAATAATCCTGGGGGTCGGGGTGATGTCGTTGTTTGTGGTCGCGCTCAACCGGCTTTTCTGGCAACGGCTCTACCGTTTGGCCGAAACCCGCTACAAACTGGGGTAAATGGACCTTTCCCCCAGGTTTAAAAGAAGTGAGCCTGGCTGGTCTATCCGCCAGCCTTGAAGGCTCTCGTAACTGAATGGAGGTACCCAAAATGACCCAGTTCACCCTGACTAACCCGACCCTCCGGCCTGAATTGAACCCGCTTATTGAAGTCAATCGGCTGGTTAAAGGCTACAAACTGCCCGGCGGCAAAAGCTTAAACGTTCTCGAAAATATTGATTTTACCCTTTACGAGGGTGAAATTGTCGCCCTGCTTGGCAAGAGCGGCAGCGGCAAAAGCACTATGCTGCGTATCCTGGCCGGATTGATCCCACCTACCCAGGGGCACCTTCGCTACCGGAGCCAAACGGTAAACGGTTCCCTCTCTGGCGTAGCGATGGTATTTCAGAGTTTTGCCCTCATGCCCTGGTTGACTGTCCAGCAAAATGTCGAATTGGGCCTGGAAGCCCAGGGAGTGCCGCGCAAAGAACGTGCCCGGCGGGCGGTAGAAGCGATTGACCTGATCGGCATGGACGGTTTTGAGGGAGCCTACCCGAAGGAACTTTCGGGTGGCATGCGCCAGCGGGTCGGGTTGGCCCGCGCCCTGGTGGTGCAGCCGGACACCCTTTTTATGGACGAGCCTTTTTCGGCCCTGGACGTTTTGACGGCGGAAAATCTTCGCAACGAAATTATCGAGCTTTGGATGAAAGGCCAGTTTCCGGCCAAAGCGATCCTGATAGTAACTCATAACATTGAAGAAGCGGTCTACCTGGCCGACCGGATCGTAGTGCTGGGGTCGAACCCAGGCAGGCTACGGGCAGTTATCAAAAATGATTTACCCCACTGGCGGGACCGCAAAAGCGCCGAATTTACCGGGCTGGTCGACCAGATTTACCAGATTATGACCCATCCCGAAGTGGACGTGGACGACCTGCTGGTAGCTTACCGGGAACGGCAAAACCGGGAGAGCGGTAAACCAGCGCTAGAAGCCGAAGCCGGGAACGGCCTGGAAGAGCCTGAGCAAATAGCCCAGGCTCTGCTTGGCTCAGATTCGGAGGTTGCCCAGTATTTCAGGTTACCACAGGCCAAAGTTGACGGCATGAGCGGGTTGCTCGAATACCTGGATGAGAATGCACCGGAAGGCCGGGACGACATCTATCGGTTAGCAGATGAATTACATTTCGAGGCGGACGACCTGCTTCCTATTACGGACGCTCTCGATCTGCTTGACCTGGCCGAAATAAAAAATGGAGACATAACTTTGACCGAAACAGGTCGCATCTTTGCGAAAAGTGACCTGGAACCACGCAAGGAGATTTTTCGTCAGCAACTACTGGGGCGGATTCCCCTCGCCGAAAATATTTACCGGGCGTTGAGCGTCAAAGAAAATCACCGGCTAGAAGCTGTGTTCTTTCGAGAGGTGCTGCAAAGACGCTTCACCGCGCAGGAGGCGGAACGGCAGCTCGAAACACTCATCTATTGGGGCCGCTACGCCGAGCTATTCGAGTATGACGCCGATGACGAGATACTTTTTCTGCCGGTTCAAGAATCGCCTGCTAATTGATTTTCTTATTTTTAAGGTGTTATGGTATTGAAATATAAAAGATCAACCTATAACACCTTATTACCACGGTCTTGGGACAAACCTTAGTACAGGTTATTTTTTGGTGCCAGTTTGTCAACCATCTAACAGGCTTAACTTATAGTTGAAAGGTATGGGCTGTTAGTTGCGGTTGCCGCCAATGGAGACTCGCTAAGACCTTTACGCGCTTCTGCAAAACCTCGAATATCGCCATGCGCGCACATTGGAACATTTTTAAGCGGTTTTGATTCCTCCAAAACTAACTAGGGGTTGCTGAAGAATTGGTGAAATTTCGGGCGGTTTCAAAATGGAAAACTAGGAGGTTAGGAAAAGT
>Ga0209935_1001826_pt1 | contig 30199 bp, 18 predicted proteins | sample ThiBio_1000_plan_2_FD_183958 | JGI IMG/M metagenome (GOLD analysis project Ga0209935, IMG submission 183958) | Wastewater bioreactor microbial communities from Cape Town, South Africa - Thiocy_cont_1000_plan (SPAdes) | ecosystem: Engineered > Bioreactor > Thiocyanate-remediating >...
TCGGCCCGGGCTGCCTCGGTATGGGGCAGTTCCTGGCCCTCCTCATCCCGGCTGAGTTCGGCACCTTCGCGGACGTGAAAGAAGTATCGGGGCATGGCTCGGGGCGCTGGAATTGTTGCGTTTATTCCCCTTGCTAACACACAGGGCGCATGCCCGTTCCGGTCCCGCCCGGCGGCGCTGCGCGGTCCGGTCTGCTGCATGCTTGCGGGTTCCGCCCGCCTGCCGCTATAAGCCCCGTCTTCCGCGAGGCATGCTCCCATCGTCTAGCGGTCAGGACGCGGCCCTCTCAAGGCTGAAACCGGGGTTCGATTCCCCGTGGGAGCGCCAATAAAATCAATGAGTTACTTGGATATGCGGAGACATTGTCCAATAAATGTCCAATAGCTGTTACGGGCCAATTCGCCCATAACCCGCCAGGATCGCCCCTGAGAGGCGTCCTGATCGGCGGCCCTTGGGATGCCCCTTGCCCAAGAACACCACTGCAGCACGATCCTGGCCGGTTGGCGTTGGTGCTGGCGCACCTAGCCAGCGGGGGGCGTTGTTATCCCTGGCAAGCTGTACGGCGGATCGAGGAGCGTCGAGCGACGAATGCGCCCGCTGAAATTCGCTAAGCGGCAAATATCATTCACCACCTCCGTGATGAAGGATGGCGCCGTAGGCGATATCCATATCTCATCGATCAAATCAGATAGCGAGCAAGGTTGGGCCACGCCATCAGGCGTGTCGGCTCCAACTATGCCTGCTGTTTCGTGAGAATAAACCAACCGAACTTCTCTTTCCGTTTCGAAACTTTTGCGCTTACGGAGGACGGGGTTGAACAGGTTGCTTAAATCGAAAACTTCCGTTTCGAAATCGATATACTGAATTTTCCCGCAGTAGATGGTTGCAGGGGCTTTCTCCAGCGCATGACGAAGCCGGGACAGATTGGTGGTAATTGCCACACCCCCATCATGCTTCCCGTAACTTTTCCACATTGAGGCTGTCTCATGTGAGGCCAAGTGCCAGCAGCTTATGAAATTTTTATCGCGCCACTGAAGCGCGATCTCTCCCAACCGACTCATAGTTTGGAGGTAGCTCTGCAGGATTTCTTCCTTCTTCTCCGCAGTCGCATCTGGACCACCGAATTGCGCATAGAGTTCGGGCGAGACCATTTCCCGGGTCCACGGTTGGACAAGTTCGGAAGCCCTCCGACAAAGCGATGGCAACCTCCATTGCGCGCCGTTGGTTTGACGAGATTGTTCCACTTCTTCAGAAGACGGCAGCCAGCCCGGAATTGATTGACGCCGGGAGCGGAAAGTTTTCCGCGTTGCTCCAAATAGCAAAAACCTCTCCAGTCAAGAAGACTTACCTTGATCTCCTCGGTCCAATAATTGACTTCTACAAAAAATCTCTAATCCATCAAATTGAAATTGCTCCAGAGCAAACGAGCGGCGTCCTAAGTGTTGCTCCATACCTCGAAGGACTCACGCAAGACGAAGGCGAATATCTTGCTGAAGCTCAACGTTGTTTGTCCGTTGAGGGCATTCGAGCGTGCATTATTTTAGGTTGGTGTGCGACCGTCGCCCGAATGCACGCCAAAATTGGTGCTTTAGGTTTTGATACTTTCAACAAAGCGACAGCCGATATGGCAGCAAAACAGTTTGGGCGCTTCAAGCCGTTCAATAAAAAATTTGTGGTTGAGTCCGCATCGGAGTTGCGCCGAACCGTATTTGATACCGACCTTCTTTGGGTCCTTGAATTCATACAGCTTATCGATAGCAATCAGCACGAAAGGCTGCGGCACTGCTTTGAGCTAAGAAACAATAGTGCGCATCCCGGCCAAGCCCCGATCACTGGTGAAAATCTCTATTCGTTCTACTCAGATATTACCAAGATCGTTTTGCGAAATCCGAAATTCGCGTTGACGATCGAAGAGCAAAGGTGAGGGGCCGGGCGTCTCTGCTCACACCCGGCCCCTACCCTATTCGAATGACGCGGCCGTCAGAATCTACACAGACCGTACAACTTCGGGCTCGAACCGTTTGGCCAGCTCAGCCATTGCATTTTCCGGCTGGACTTGAAGCCCAGGCCCGCATAGCAGACTGACCGTTGCGTGCGGCGGATGTACTCGGTCATGGACGGTGAGCCGATGGGACAGGATTGGGGGCTCTGACACATGCAGCCTCTAGGCAGGCAGCCGACGTTATTCCACCAGCGCCTTGAACACCGCATCGGCCGGGTCTTTGTAGAATTCGATGCTGACCTTGGTCCAAAGTTCGTCCGGGAGATCGTTCAGTTGCCGGCGCGCCGATACCGGCATCAGAAGGGTCTGCGCTTGCTTCTCGATGGCGAGCTCGGCGATGTGAACGGCGTTGGGGACCAACTCAATTGAACCGCCGAGGCTTGCCGATCCGACGACAATCGTGCCGCCGCGGCTATTTCGGCCCAGCACCGATCCGCAGAGCGCAACAAGAACCGCAACACCGAGCCCGCCGCCAGACTTGTCGGCATCGATAGCGCGAAGCTGGATCGTAAATTCCTGCTCGCGTGGATCGCGGTCGCCGACCACGCTTCGTCCGTGCGAGTACAAGATTTGCTCGCCTACCTTCACACTCTCGCGGAACGGGGCCGGTGCCGGCTGGTTGAGGATGCGTATCCCGGAACCGGGCTGGTTTGAAACCTCGATGCGGTAAAGTCCGGCTCCGCCTTCTGCCGAGCCTGTGGCGATTGCCCAGACTTGTCCGGGCGGCAGCGGATCGCTTTCGATCGCCTGATCGGATCGAAGCTCGGGCGTTGCCACGAATGTTTCGACACCGTCAAGCCCGAGCGTGTAGCTGAAATGCGTGTTGCGGAATTCGCTCTTGAACACGCGCCGCTGCTGTTCCTTGACCCGGCGACGCGCTTCGAGTGCGAGCCGAACGATCCATTCCAAATCTGTATCGGGAACGGATGTCGATGGGTTTGGATACAGAAGCTTCACAAGCCCGCTAACGGTCTTGCGCACCGCTTCGATGTCACGACCCGACAACGCGCCGCCGAAGTGAATACGCCCATCCAGAACGCCAGCGCGCGAAACGGTCCGGAGGCGCGTGAAGGACTCGGAGAGAAAGTCGGAGACGAGACCGAAGTGATCCGTCAGGTGCCGCCGCGGATCGAGCTTGGGAAAATCCCAGCCCGGCGCGTAAGCATGCAGTCGATCCATGAACGCCGTGTCGTCGCGCATGTCAGGCGGCAGAGGTCCCAGCAGATGACCGACCCGCTGGGCCTGGTCGAGGTCCATGTCGAGATTGCCGACCAGCACGATGCCGCCTTCGGCTCGGATGGAATCTTTGCCGCGCGAGAACTCGCCCGACGCCATATAGCCCTTCATGATGTTCACGCCGTCCTTCGAATCGAAGGACACGCCCGCAATCTCGTCGAAGCAGACGACATCGTATTGGCAGACAAGCCCCCGCTGTCCGCTGGCCATGTTTACGAACATCCGCGCGACCGTCGCCTTGCCGCCCGAAATCAGGTGTGCATAAGGCGAGACTTGCTGGAAGAGATGACTCTTGCCCGTGCCCCGCGGGCCAAGCTCGACGAGATTGTAGTTGCGCTCGACAAACGGAACCATGCGAAGGAGCGCGACCCGCTTTGCGCGTTCGTCGAATTCAGCCGGCTCAAACCCCACGGAGCGAAGCAGGAAGTCGATCCAGTCGTTTGTTGTCTCGAATTTCGTTCGGCCGCTATAGAAGGTGTCGAGAACGTCGGCGCGCGACATCTGGATCGGGCGCAGCGCCTCGATGCCGAACGGGCGGCCGTTCTTCTCCTGCGCAATTACGCTGTCGTACGAGAGCGTCACCTCGGCATAGAAGCCGTCGATCAGGATGCGGTCGTTCTCTTCGACGATGCTGTCGGGGATGCGCACGTCGCGCAGCGCGAGGCTCGGGAGTTCGGCGACGTAGCAGGCATTCTTGGCATCGAGGCGCGCGCGAACTGTGTCGATGATGCGGACCGAGCCCTTGCGATAGGCTTCGTTTTTGAAGACCTCTTCCTGGCCGGTGCGGACGCAACGGTCCTTCAGCTGCTTCTCGACAATCTCCAGTCCTTCCTCGATTTCGGAATCGTCGGTCGAAGCGCAATAACGGCCGAGCAAAAACTCCACCACATAGGCCGGCACCGGATAGGCTTTGGCGTAGCGCCGCACGAGGTCTTTGCGGACAACAAATCCTGCGAAAGCACTGGCGCCTAGATTGTCGAGGCGATCGAGTTGCAGCGTCATGCGCGGTCTCCTACGCGGGTTGCACGCGCATCGATGACGCTGCCGTGCCGATCGATAAGAACAACGAGAACGGGATCGCCCTCTTCGACATCATCCGAAATGGTCAGGCGAGCGCGCGCTCCTTCGACCGTCGAGGAAACATCAATGCGAGAAGCGGGATCGCGCTCCTTGCGGCGAACCTCGACGGTCACATCTGTCAGTTCACCGGTGATTTCGACAGTCAAGCGCAGGCGTCGCCACGTGATCGCGCCGATGCGAACGGCGGAGGAAGCGGCCGCGGCATGGCCGCCCACCGTGATATCGGGGATGACGCATTCCTGCGGCGACACACCGCCATGCGAGTAGACTTCACCGGCGCGGAAGGCCTCGGCACCGGGCGGCACGGCGACCCGCACCGATTTGTCCCAATGCCACGGCAGGAACGCGAGTTCGGCTGCGGCGTGCTCCTGAAGAATGGCGGCGCGGGAGCCCTTCGCGATTACCGCCGACGGCGGCAGTCGAACGCCTTCAAAGCCGCCGGGCATCAGGAGCCAACCATGATCGGTAACGATACGCACGCGTGGCCAGCCGGCGGCGTGCAGCGCCGCTGCATAGTCCGCGATGCGCGCAACCTCGGTGTCCAACTGGCCCGCCAGCCGCAGGCCCATGTTGTGGCCGTCGTTGTCGATGTTGCCGCATTCGGCGTAGCCGATGGCGGATGGCTTCTCCGGCGCCAGCACCTCGTTGTGCTCCAGTACCTGCATGCCGCGCGCGAGCATGGCCCTGCGCAACACATCGAGAGTCACGGGTCGACCCGATGACGTTTCGAGCGGCTGGAACGCCTCCACCTTGCCTTTGCCGCCGATGCTGTCGCCAACCGGCGTGACCAAGGGCTTGGCCGTCGCAGTGAGCGTGGGAACTGGAGACAAGCGCCAGGCGAGCGACGCCGGCACGCCGGCATTGTTCAAGCGCTCGGCGACCGCCTGCCCGATATCCATGCGCAAGCCATCGACAAAGAGAACGAGCGTTCCGGGTTCGACCGCGAGCGGGTGCGGTCGCGCGGAATCGCCGGCGGCTTCCAGAGCGGCGCGAAATCGCCGTGCCAGCGGATCGACCCAGGGGCGGTAGAGCGCGCCGGCGGCGCGGCCGACAATATCCTCGCGCGTTCCGGCTGCGGCGATGGTCTCCATCAGAGCGCAATCGACGTGCCATCCGTCTTCGCAGTAGGCCGTCGCGATCGCCGTAAGATCGTCGCCGGGCAGAGCCGCCTCAGTTGCCGCGGCGAGACGTGCGAGCGGTTCGAGCGCGCGCGCGAGCGGCGCTTCGCCGAGCTTTGCCCACAGCGTATCGCGCCGGTCGCGATGACGCTCTTCGAGGGCCATGATTTTCGCCGCCGCTTCGCGGCTCGGCAGCTGCGCGACTTCGCCGAGCTCTAGCGTCAGCATTTTTTCGGCGATCGCATTGTCGTGGGGGCTGGTGATGGCATCGCCATCTTCCATGCCGAGAAGGTTGCCTTGCTTCGGCGCGGTGGCCTCGCGAATGCGATCACACACTGCGCGGAATTGCTGCGGCTCCGCGGCAAGCCGATTCCACACGCGCGCCCACGCGCCGGAGCGGCGGACCAGCCGCTCGGTGGCTGTCTGCAACGCACCTTTCAGTTCGAGATCGATCTTGAAGTCCCGCTCGACTTGATCGCCGAATGCATTCCAGGCGGCGGTCGTAAAAATGGCGCGCGCGGAATCGGGGTCGGCGATCCAGCGCAACAGATCGCGCTCCTTGTCTTCGATCAAGAGGCCGTCGAAATCGTCCGCTGAAAGGCGCTTGTCGCGCCACCCATCGAGCGGAAGATCGAGCAGGCCAACAAGCGCGCGGCGCGCGGATTCATCGGTACGCGAGTCGGTCGCGACATCGAGGCCGAGACCTTGATCGGGATCGCGCAGGAACGTCGCCACCGTCCAGTCGCGCGCCTGCCGGCGCTGGCGAAAAACGTCGCCGCGATATTGCAGATCGACCAGCATCTGTGCGTTCTTGGCGAGCGTGAGCGGCTCGCGCAGATCGCGCCACGAAATGCCGGGCAGGAGAATGACGGAGTGTTTCGCGTCGGGGACAAGGCCTTTTAGGTTCGGCGCATCCGGCGCTTCGATCAGGCAGCGCAACCAGATCGCCGGCCCAATGCCGTCATCCGGCGTGTAGTCGTCGCCAAGCGCATAGAGCGCCACATGTTGCGATGCGAGCCGGCGGCGCAGATCGGCAAAGGCAAAATGCCATTGCCGCTCAGGATCGGGCCAGAGCAGCGCTGCGGGCCAGCCCTCGCCGGCGAAGCTTTGCGTCGCTTCGATTAGCGCGCGGGCGAGGCCATGAATGAGCGTGCGGTCGTTCACGGTTTCCTGCTCCGCGAATCGCGCGCGCGTTGCTTGAACGCGCGCGTGTAGTGGAAGTCGTTGTAGCGGCGGCCCTTGAACGCCGGTCCGCCGGCAAAGTTCTCCGTCGCCACGTCATCGTCATCGGACCAGAACCACGGGTAGTCTTCTTTGTCGCGATGCGGTTCGGCGCCACGATCAGGCTTTGCAAATTTTTTCGCCGCGCCGGGCGTCACGCGTAGGATGCAGGCATCCTTGCGGCTCGAATTCTTCGGCTTGGCGGTGAGGAACGGGCGGATGTTGAGGCGCACGCCATCGTCGATGTCCGGTTCCCAACCGATGGGCTGACGGTGCAGCGGCTTCCAGCGCACGAAGATGTCGTAGGGCGGTTCACCTTCGATGATCTTGGTCAGCTCGGCGCGAAGATGCTCGGCGGCTATCAAGCGGTCTTCCGCGCCCGTCTCGCCGGCGGCAACGGCGCGGCGTTGCGCCGCGATCCATTCGCCGAGATAAGAGTCGCGCAGCTTTTCGAGCAGCCGGCGGCCGGCGCCGTCTGGTTCGCAGAGACGATGGTAATTGACCAGCGCCGAGAAGCCACCACGCAGGCCATCCCACACATGCCAGACGAACGGCGTCTGATGAAACAGACGGCAATGGCCATCGAAGAATTCGTCGGCAAGCCAGGCGCCGAGATCGGTGGACTTCGCGTCTTCGGCTGCAAGCAATTCGCGGATGGTGTGTTCGGTGTAGTCCGCGCCCCAGACGGTGCGGATCAGCTCGCGCAGACGCGAGGCGGCGTCCGCTTCGCCGGCGAGCGCGGGAAGCGCGACAATGCCGTCGGCATCGACGAGGCCGGATGTGTCGATCTCATCGTGTTCGGCAATCGCCGGACAATCCATGAAGGACGAGCCAGTCTGGCGCGGCCAGCGATAACCGACAAGGCGCGCAACAGCGACCTGCAAGGGGTGCTCGGCTAGACCAGGCCGCACGCCATGGGCTGCGACGAGGCGAAGGTTGGTGCTGTCGTTCGCCGGGACATTTGGATCGGCACTACCGTGTGGGTGGCCGTCGAATAGCCATTGCGTGGGATCATTCGAGTGCGGCTTGGGAAGACCATTCGGATATTTTTCAGAAGCAACTTTTTGCCAATGTGACCGATCGAATGGCACCTTCAGAAAGGTCACATTAGTAACCTTCATCGACTGATCGATCTTGCGAACTGCTTCCCGAAACTCGCCTGAGGACATAAAGGCCCAAATTGCCGGGCAGTCATCCTTGGATTTCGGAATTACGGCAGCGATGTTGCTGTCGAAGACTTCACCAAAGTAGAAATCAACATCGAAATTGCCCATGCGATTGACAGCAATTCCGTGACGCTCCCAAGCCTGACTACCACGTGTCGGTCGCGCTCCACTCGACGGCCCGCCGGTATTCTTCAGATGTTCTTTAAGAAGGCGTGCCAGCTCAAAGAGGTCTCCTCGGCCTTGCTGCCAAAGAATAATTGCTTCCATGCCTGATGAGCTGTTGGGAGCCTTGACAGTTCCTCGAAACGGCCGCCAAGCATCGCCGAAACTTTCGACCTCTGAAAACGATCGCGAGAAACGTTCGAGGTCACCACTGCCGATTCCCTCAAAACTGTCTGCGCGGGTGAGCAATAGCTCACCCACAGATATTGGTTCGATAACGATTCTGAAGTCCGCGTTTGTAAGCTGACTGGCTTGTTTGACTGAGTTGCCGCTACTGATCTTCAGCCCTTCACCTTTTGCTTCGGCAGTCGCCAGCTGAGCCACATCAATTCCGAATACTGTGTGATCCTCCTGAGGCGACTGCTGCGAAATTGCTATGAGGCAGGTGTTTACAACCTCACCCGTGATTGTTTCGAAAGCGCCAGGCCCAAGGCGCGCTATGGAATCGATTGATGCAGTCTTCAGAAGCCGCGAGCGAAGCCGCGAATAAGTGCCTAGGAATAGCCACGACTGGGGGAGCACGGCCGCGACCTCTCCGGTTGGATTTACGAAGGCGCGAAGCCGTTCCAGAAACGCCGTCGCGAGGTCGGCCTTTGCGTCTGAGTAATGATCGCGGAGAAAATCGCGAAGTTCTGGCCCCTGCTTTCCCAGTCCCAAGTAAGGCACGTTGGTTGACACCAGTGCATACCTGCGACTCAGCAATTCGGCGGCCTTCGCAAGCCCTTGAGCCACAACTGCGAGCTCGCGAATTTCTATAGACGCTTCTCCAGCCTCTAAGACATCGATCAACAATGTTGCGAGACGCGCGTAGCCAGCTGCAAAAAGATCACCGCTTGCGATGGCGGGATCAATCAAGCTGCCCAAATGCGGAGCCTTACTGAAAAGATCGTAGAGGCGCGACAGCCCCTCTCGTTCCTGCTGGATTGCCGCAGTTTCAATGGGCGTCGCACCTTCTCCAAGAAGATCGACTGTCGGTTTCCAACCCCGTCTACCGGCAATTCTTTCGGCAAGGCCCAAGAATTCCTGCTTGGCGGCACCGATCGCGAGCCCCGAGCAGGCGAGGTTGAGGCGCGGAAGCGGCTCCGGCCCGCCGAGGCGTTTCCAGCTCGCCAGCGCCAGTGCAAAGGCGGCGATTTGGGTGCAGCGCGGATCGATCTCAAGGCCGAAGAGATTGTCGGCCAGCACCGCCTTTACCGCGGCTCGCTCGTCGAGCACTTCCTCGGCGCGGCGGAAGGCAACGAGGATCGGCAGCGCGAAAACGAGAAAGTGCCCCGAGCCCATGCAGGGATCGAGCACGGTGATCTCCTTCGCCGCCTTCGGCCAGCCCTCGAACGTGCCTGCCGCCGGCCGCCACGCGCCAGTAGCGGTCTCGTGTGTTTCGCCGTCGCGCTGCTCACGCACGAAACGCAAATATGTCCAGCGATAACCCGGCGAGCTCGTCTTCTCGCGCAATTCCTCTTCCGATGCCGCGCCCGCCGCAAGCGACGGATCGGCCGCCAGCACCTTACCGGCCCACCACGCGCCGAGCGTGTTCTCCAGAAGGAAGAGGACCATGTAGTCCTCGGTGAAGAGCTGGGTGACCGCCGGCAATTCATCGGCGCCGATCTTCACCTCGGACTCGTTCACCCGTTCCTTCTGGTCCGCCTGCCAGAACTGATAGACCCAGCCCAATGAATCGTCGGCGGCGAACACCGCGCGCGGCAAATCCTTCACGATGTCGGTAATGCCCGCTTTGGTTTCTGGCGGCAGCGCGAGCGCCAGCACCGGATCGTCCTTGCGGAATATCTGCGGCAGCATCGGCTCCGCCCAATAGGCGGCAAGCTCGACCGGATCGCGCGCTTCTTCCTTCGCGATCTCGTCAAGGTCGGAGAGCGAAACCGGCTGGCGCGACTGAGGCTCGATCAGCAGATTGTTCTCGGCCAGAAAGCGGGCGAACAGCGCGCGATGCCAGTGCTCATAGGCTATCTCGCGCACAAGACGATGGGCCTTGATGGAATCGTCCGCCGCCTTCGCATCGCCGAGCGAGCGGGCATGCGCGCGCAGCCGATTGCGCAGCTCGGCTTGTGCCGGCGAGAGTCCGGTCGGCCGCTTGGCGTCCTCGACGCCAAGCTCGGTCAGCGCCTTGCGCGCGCCGTCTTCGGCGACCGTGCGCGCTTTCCGCACCGCTTTGTCCAGCAGCCTTCGGATGTCACGGTCGAGGGCAGTCGCCATTCGCTACACCGTCACGAAATCACGACTGGGCCGCGCGCCACCGCCGCCACCAGCGTTGCGCGTTGCCGCGCCAGCCAGGCATCGACTTCGCCTTCCGTGCGCACGACGGTGCCGCGTTCGATCGCGGCGCGCTGCGTCTGCGGCGCGGAAACCTGCGCCGCCTTCTGTGCCGCGCTCACCTGAAGATCGGCGATGCCGCGGATTTCCGCCTGCCATTGCCCCAGCGGTTTGTGGTCGAGGCTGTCGGCAAGCTTGTCGTTGTCGGACATGTCAGGCTGCGGCGGCAGCTTCAGGCCGACCTCCGCGAGGATCGTCTCCTTCTTCGCCAGATCGAGCGCCGACCACACCGCATTGGCATTGAGCGCATCGAGCGCGCTGCGCGCCGCGTCGCTCAATTCCTTGTGCGCGGTCGTGAGCCGTTTCGTCAGCAGCTCGCGCAGCCGGCGCATCGGCGGCGGCAACGGATCGGTCGGTTCCAGAAGCTGGCGCCCGTCGCGAATGCCTTTCAGCTCGATCAAATCCGTTGCGGCGTCGGGAAGCGGTTCGGCGTGCCGAGCAAGCCGCTCGGCCGTGCGCCAGCGCACCATGCGTTCCGTCTTGAGCTTTGCGCGCTCCTTCCACGTTTCGATGGCTTGCTCGATCTCGGGTTTGCGGTCGAGCAAGAGCCGGAGCTGCGCATTGCCGGCAAGAGCCTGCGCTTCATCTTCCAACGTAATACGCGGTGCGGCCGGCAATGGCGCGTCGCCGCCGGCGCTCTCGCCGAGCGCCCGCAGTTTGCGAAGGAATTCGCGCGCGGGCTCGGCAAGATCGTCGCGATTCTGGATAGCACCGACCAGCGTTTGCAAAAGGCCCGCAAGCGCGATCTTCTCGCGCGCGGAAATCGACACGTCCTCGCGCCGGAACGTTGCCTTGCCGATCGCCGTGCCGTCGAGTGCCGTTGCGGCCGCGGGCTCGCCATTCAGGACCACCGTGAGCTTGTTCGCGCGCACCAGTGCGACAAGCGCCGCATCGACGGCGTCCTTCGGCCAGCCATAGGGTTCGCGCGTGAACTTATCGCGCACTTCGCGGCCCGCTTTTCCGGCGCCGATGAAACCGAGCACGGCGCGGCCAACCGGATGCGTGTCGGCATCGGCCACGTGACCGACCGCCGCGAACGGATGCTCGCCGCCTTCGCGCGCGGTCTTGAGGGCCTTCTCCCATTCGATTGCCGGCCGATCCGCATCCTTGAACTGCGGAAAGAGACGCTTGCGCGCGGTATCGACGGCGCCCTCAAGGCGCGCGACGAGCGTCGCCTGCTTCTCGGCTGTGCCGCCGCCGAGCAGCACTTCGGCGTTCTCCACGAGCTTGCCGGCGAGTTCCTTGGCGCACTCTTCGGCGACACGCTGGCGCGTTTCCATGCCGCGCCGCGCTTCTTCGCCCGACGAACCGTGTCCGAGGCCGCGCTTGTCGAGCGTCGCCTTCGCGGCGAGCAGGTCCGCGATGGCGTCCCGCAAATCGTTGTTTGAGGGCTTGTCGATGAAGAGATGCACGGTCCCGTCTGCTGATCCGAGCGTTCGCGCCTCTTCGCGCGCGCGTGTCGCCGTTGTGCGCCAGCCATCGCGTATCCACAGCGGCACATTGCGGCCGTCGCGCTCGGGCGCGCGGTCGCCGCGATGCGGCACGAGCTTGCACGGCACCTTGGCGTCGCCATGCACCGCGGAAACCTGACGCACCGAAGCGGCGAGCGTTTCCTCGATCAGCTTGTCCCGCTCGTCTGCGATGGCAGAAAGGTCGTTACCGTAGTGACCACGGAATTTCTGAAATTCCTGCTGCCAGGCGCGGCCTTCAGTCGTTTGTATGCGGACTTCTTCGCCAATACGCGTGAGATGACCGTCTTCCACCAGTCGGTCGATCAGCGCGCGCACGCGGGAGCGGAACGCGCCCTGATCGATGGTCAGGTCATCGACCAACAGATCGGCAAGGTGATCCGGCGTCGGGCGCACGCCGATGTCGGCGCCAGCTTCTGTCGGCAGGCGTGAGATAAGGAAGGCAAGACCGGCGAGCCGCTTCGCGAGCGCGCCATCGGCTCCATAGGTCTTGTCCAGCGGCTCGATGCGATCATACGCGTCGCGTGGCAACGCGCCGGACTGGACGAGCGCCGCCTTCAGTGCCTCATAGAGAACATCTCCTGGCACGACCGTGCCCAGAGGCTTGTCGGCATTTTCGGCCAGCGCGTCATGGAGAATGCGAAGCTGCGAGCGCAGCTGACTCTGCGTGCCCTGAAGATCGGCGGCGCGGAAGCATACGTCCCAGAAGCGCCGGCGAACTGGCAACATCGGATAATCGTCAATGCGAATGCCTCGGTCGCTGGAGCGCGCTGCGATCTTGCTTTCGGCAAGCTGCCGCGCAATCGCGCCGTCATGTTCATCGAGGCAGCGTTCGATCAGCGGCCTCGCGTCCGCCTTCTTGCGCAACAGCACCTTGCGCGTGACGGTCTCGACATCGTTGTCGTCGAGCTGCACGCGGATTGTGAAACGGTCGAGAAGGCGTACCAGCTGCGGGTTCGATTGCGACGTGCCTTGCAGCGCGCTTTGGCCGGCGCCCACCAGCATGATGCGCTGATCGAATTCCTTCGCGAGCGTCTCAGCAATTTCGGCGATCGCGCCGGCGCGATCCTGACTGTCGCCGATATAGATTTGCACTTCGTCGAGCAGGATCAGGGTCAGCGGCATCTTACCGTTCTTGCCCTGACGCGCCAGCACGCGCTTCAACATCGACACGAACTGATTGCGGTCGATGTCGATGTCGGGCGTCTTGAACTGCGCGCGGATTCGCTCGCGAATTTCCTTGAGGCTTTCGCCCTTGAACTGGCTCGCGATCGCCTCCGGGATCACCGGGCTCATGTAGAGCTCTTCGATCTCGTCCTCGAATTTGTTGCCAACCGCCGCAACCGCAGATTTGACTTCATCGGCAATGCGTTTGTCTTCAAGCCAGAGGCAGAACGCGGCCTTGCCGAAGTCAGCAGGAAGGCCAGCCGCCCGCAGAACGATTGCCAGGACGGAATGCCTTGGTCGCTCAAGCTGTCCGCTTGGCATCGGCCCTGCCGCGGCGAACAAGCCGCCTTGGCGAGCAGCCTCGGTATCCAATTCGCGGAGCGCGGCGCGCACGGACTCCGGCATGTCTTCAACGAGCGCGCGCGGACTCATGCCATCGGCGAAGGTTTTGTTTTCCCACAGATAGCCGAGCATCTTCAAAAGATGAGATTTGCCGCTGCCATAGAAGCCGCTAACCCACGCCGCTTGCTGACTGGATTTTCCGAGATCGCGACAGAAGCTCTCGACAATGCGCGTGACACCATCGGCATAACGACCTTCGCAAACGAACGTGCGAAGTTCGCCTCGATCTTCTTCCGGACTGGTGTCGCTGAGGCGAGCCTGGCCGTTGTTGATAAGGCGTTGGCCGCGCGGATCGCGGTCGAGAAGGTCTGCGATCACCGTCATTGGTGCGCTCCACTACTTTCGATTTGAATGGGAACGGCGTGGTAGTCCCAGCCGTCCCGGGCATCGAGCAGGCGATATCGCCCGTCCCGCGTTCGCCCTGGGAAAAAGACTGCAAGCCTGCCTTTGATCGCGTGATCCACGCGCGCAAGGACATCGGAAACCGATGCGACGCCGAATAGCGAAGCAACGCCCACGAGGCCGACGATTTCCCGGTCCGTATGAGCGGGCCGTTCGAGCGCCTTAAGCACCGCGTCAGCTGCGTACTGTGTGAAGCGGTCATTGGCGCCGGCGGAAAGCATGTGCGGCTCTTCGAAATAGCCTTCGCGATAACGGTGCGCGCCGAGCCAAGTCCCGAACGCGCCGGTCAGGTCCACGCCATGCCACGCGTAGTTTTGTGTTCGGGCTGCTTGGGCGAACAAATCGATGTTCTTCCGCAGTGCGCGTTCGTCGTTCTGGTCGTAGACGATCATGATGACGCGTTGCGCGCCGGAGCTGCCGCTCGGCCAGCCGACTGCAACATGTTCCCTGAATACGCCTGCCAGTTGATCGATTTTCGACATAGCTGCGCCCTCAGTTCCGCCGTTCAAGCGGCGTGACATCGAGTTCGAAGCCATCGCCAATGGTCCGAAATCGGATCAGTCCTGCAGCGTGCGCGCGTTCCGCAAAGCTGCGCGCCGCTGCGGCCTCGATGTCGAGCGCGCTGATCCAGGCATTCTCGAAAAGGTCCGCGCCGGTGAAACCGGTTTTGTGCGCAAGCCACAGAGCAAAGGCGAAGGCCGTGGTGTTGGGACGAATGCGAGCACGACGCTTTATCGTTCTTCCGACTAGGTGGCCTGTTTTCGTCCAGCTGCTCGCGGTGTTGCGGACAACCTTGTCAAGCACGGCCTCATTCATCCGGCCGCCGACCACCGCGCCAACGGCGTTGCGCAGCGCCTCTCGAGTCAGTTCGGAACCGGGGGCAAGCCCCACGATCGGACGTGCGCTCGCGCGGAGCAGCGGATCGCGCGCCATTGCCATCAGCAGAGCGAGCTGCGGCATTGCGGTTGGGTCTCGATGGTAAAGTCCGGTGAAGACCCGAAAGAGCGGAACCGACGGATCAAAACTGTAGAGTTCCTTCAACCGCTGTAGCGTAAGCGTCCGCCCGGACGAGGTGGACTTGCCAAGGGCGTTCTCCTCCACGACAGCCTTCTTGATGTCGCCGCGGAGATGGCTGTTGGCGGCTAGTCGCGACAACTCGTCCAGCATGATCGTGCGGCTGGAATGCGTGCCGCGGGCTCCGTCACGGAACCCGGCGATTGCGTCCCAAGAACCCTTGTGTGGCTGAAAGTCGAACCTGGGCATTGCCCCTCCTGACCACCAAAATGCCCCCACAACCGCTAGCGATCAAGGATAGGGGATAATCCGCCGGCAAACTTGCCGGCGGATTGTGAGTAGGTATCGGAACATGCTGGAATATTCCGCATTGCAGGCCATTTTTGCCCCGCCCGTTCATGAGCCCGGGCAGGAACACACTATCGAATTTGCCAGGCCGCGAAGGTAATCCCTGAAGAATTGGCGTCCGTCGAGCTGTCACGTTGCCCCCAGGATGCTCAGCTGACCCCAACAGACGGTCGAGTTTCTGAGAGATCGCGACCGTTCTCATCCCGCTTCTCAAGCGGAAGAAAAGTGGGGTAGTCGAAAGCGCCGGCGCGTCCGGCGGAGATATCCTGCGATACAAAGAAAACATCGTTTCGGAACGCCGCCAGTTGTTTGATCAGCTCGCAGACTAAGCTCGGGAGTATCGGAAACAATGGCTGGGTCGATTTCACCGAATATTCTTCGACGACCAATTCTTCTAGGACCACACGATGAGTGACATCAAATTGTTCAAGATTGCCAGCGGCCACGTCGATGAATTGGTGGGTACGACGGACGCGATCGAGAAATCGGTTCAGGTCCTGTTCGAGCACAATCTTGAAGCGCTTCTTGGCGTGCGCTTTCTGACATCTGAATTCACAACAACAAATGGAGGCCGTATTGACACACTCGGCCTAGACGAAAACGGGTGCCCCGTGATTCTCGAATACAAGCGTGCCGCCAACGAAAACGTCGTGAATCAGGGCTTGTTCTATCTTGACTGGCTGATGGATCACCGAAAGGACTTTCAGTGGCTGGTTCTCGAAAAGCTCGGGAAGGGGGCCGCGGAATCCGTCGATTGGTCGGCCCCGCGGTTGATCTGCATTGCCGGTGATTTCAGCCGGTATGACGATCACGCTGTGCGGCAGATGCAGCGCAACATCGAGCTGATCCGCTACCGTCGTTTCGGAACTGAGTTGGTGATGCTCGATCTTGTGACGGCAACGTCCGCAAAGAGGGCGCCCATTGAAGCGGGAACGGCGAGCGCTACCTCGGCGGCCGGCAAGTACAAGACAATTAGCGCCGTCCTCGAAGAGCTTAACGATGAAATGCTGGATCGCTACGAGGCGTTGAAAGCATACCTGCTCGCGCTAGGCGATGACGTTCAAGAGACAACGCTTCGGCTCTACATAGCATTCAAACGCATTCGGAATTTTGCTTGCCTCGAATTCCGGCCGACAACCGGAAAGATTCTTGTATTCGTGAAGGTCGATCCTAGCACTGTCATGCTTGAGCCAGGCTTTACACGTGATGTGTCGCAAGTTGGTCATTTCGGGACGGGTGATCTTGAGATCACGTTGACCAAACCGGAGGACCTGGAACGGGCGAAGTCGTTCATCGAGCGCAGCTACAATGATTCGTAGTGCGGTTCCACGAACGCCGTTGCGCCGACGGAGGCATTGCTCGCTCCGTGAGCAGATCGATCCTTCGGCATTTGGACGCGTTCTGAACTCGGCCGCCAGCTCTGTCCTCGCGCGATCTCGACGCGTGGATTGCGCGAAGGGTGGTAGCTTCCTGCTATGAACGACCATCGTGCAACAACGAATGCTTCCCCGATTGGACTCACGTACGAGGCCGACCTTTGCGGCAACATTGAGCAGGCGCTCAAAGGTCTTCAAGGCTACGGCATTATGGCTCTGGAGCTCATCCAGAACGCCGACGATGCTGGGGCGCGCACTCTCGTGTTTGACGCGAGAGATGGCCTCGGAGGGCATGCGAACACTGCTGGTCTGCTTTAACAGGGGCTTAGCGGATCACCTGCGCGAGCAATGCAACGGCATATCGCAACTGGATGTCGCGACCTTTCATCAGGTCTGCCATCATTGGATTGCTCGGGCGAAAGCCGATCTTCATCGCGACTTTCTAGCTGAGGCTAAGCGAGATCATCCACGTGCTGACGAGTTCAATCAGCTTATGCCTTTGGCTCTCGCAAACGCCATTGACGCATTGGGCCCAGCTTACGATGCAATCGTTGTGGACGAAGGCCAGGATTTCGGTGACGAGTTCTGGATGCCCATCGAAATGCTTCTGATGAGCCTTGAACAAGGGATATTCTACGTCTTTCTCGACGAGAACCAGGATATCTACCGAAGGTCGGCCCAAATTCCCGTGCGCAGTGAACCCATGGTGCTGGACAGGAATTGCAGAAACACAGGGCCAATCCACGAAGCGGCCTACCGCCACTATCGTGGCGCACCGGTTAAGGCATCCGGGATCGATGGAGCCGCGGTAGAAGCAATTCACGCAAATGGGATCGCGAGGCAGGTTCAGTCAATTGTCACTCTCGTGTCAAAGCTCATTGCGCAGGAAGGAATCACAGCTCACAATATTTCCGTTCTTATCTGTGACGGCAGGGAGAAAGGGCATTTTGAACGGCTGCTGGCTTCGTCGCCGCTCCCAAAGACCGCAAAGCTCGGTCGCCTAGAGGACTATGGGACCAACGTGCTAACCGTCGACACGGTTGCTCGTTTCAAAGGTCTCGAACGTGATGTGGTAATTCTGTGTGGGTTCGACGGTTGCAGCGCAGAGCAGGATCGGGAGACCCTTTATGTGGGGATGTCGGGGGCGAAGGCATTGCTTTACTTGTGCGGATCACCAGAAGCCATTGAGAGACTGACGCCCTAAGGCATTCGCCTCGCCCACGTGTTCCTCATTGATTTTATCCTGAACGAGATCACGTTCTCGCCGTTGCGGAGCGCGTGGAGTTTGTCCCGCACTAGCGCGGCATGCGCACCTGCTCACGGACAATTCGCCGGTGTGAACCGACGCCCACGGGCCTGGCTATACCGTTGGTCGCGACGCCGTCGGAGGTTACATCCTGGGTTTGGCTCAGGATCGATCTTCTCCAAAAGGATTTTCGCGTCGCCTTCCTCGACGGTTGATAGTTTAAGCCCGCGCGCTAGACTACAGAGGCCGCTTCTACCCCATCAGCGTAGCGCAAGGGGCGACCGTGAACGAAGTCCGCTAACGCCATATTGCAGTAGCTTCGGCCCTAGCAAACAGATTCAATCTGACGAGATCCTCAATCGACCCGGCTGATACATCTTGCAGGCGCGGGCTCTGTACCACGATTGCCAGCGATTGCGCGCGACTGATCGCGACATTGAAGCGATTGCGGTTGAAGAGGAAATTCGTGCCGCGTGGCGCATCATCGCCGTGAGATGTCGTCATCGATACAATAACTACGGGCGCCTCTTGCCCTTGAAACTTATCCACGGTCCCAACGCGTGCGCCATCTGGAAGAGCCCGCTTCAGCAGGTTCACCTGCATATTGAACGGGCTTGCGATCAGGATATCGTCGAGCTTGAGTGGCCGCACGGTGCCGTCCGCATCGTGGAATTCCTGCGTGAGCAAATTACTCACCGTGGACCGGATCGCCGCAGCCTCCTCGGCGCTGTTTTGCGTGCAACCATCATGTTCGACGTTCGCAAAGACAATGCCCGCGTCCTTCAATGCGGGATGAGAATTGGCCCCGAGCACGAGATGGCGTGACGCCGTCGAGGCATCCGATGTAAGTCGGCCATCGTAAATGGCGTCGGACACAAGTTCACACAGAGTTGGGTGCATCCGATAAGTTACGTTTAGAAGAACGCCTTTGTCCGCCCCAATCGTAGCTTGATGTTGGAGCAAATAGTCGAGAGCCGAGTGGCCGGTTTCTCCCGGATGCACACCCTGGATGGGCAGGGCTAATTGCATCTGATCTCCAATGAGAACGAGATTATCGGCACATCCAGCCATCGCGACGAGATTGCCGAGCGCGACCTGCCCTGCTTCGTCAACGAAGAGGTAGTCGTAGGAGTTCAACGCTTCCTGGGCAAAATGAAACACGGTAGCCCCGACCAACTGATAGCTTGAATCAATGTCATCGCTGCTCTGCACTGATGTGATGAACTGGCCTTCGAACTCGGTTTCTGGATCGTCACGGCTCGCCTTCTTTGCGCCCGAGAATTTCAGACTTGTCTCAGTGGCGCGCTTTTCGACTTCCTTGAGCAGTTTGTTGATGGCTTTGTGAGAGTTGGACGAGACGGCGATCCGATTACCTTCCTTGAGCAGAGTGGCAATGGCGTGAGACGCGACAAAGGTCTTTCCGCATCCTGGCGGTCCCTGGATGAATAGGGTGGTTCGGTCTAGATTACGGATGACGCGGATCGTGCCGTCCAGCAGGTCTTCGCCGTTCGAAAGTAAGGGTTGCCCTCGCTGAACGCCTCTGACCTTCGGCGGATTGCGCAACAGGAAAGCCATCAGTGCCTGATCGCTGCTGAGGTCATCAGAAACGAACCGGTCGGCAAAGTTCATCACGGCCGCGACGAGTTTGCGCTGATCGAGCGGTTTTCCTGGCAACAAAGAAAACCGGTCTGGCGGTGCTCCACGCGTGATGCCGCGCTTCAATGTGAGGATGCCGTCCTCGGGGACGATAGACTCAAGGGTTCCGGCCGAGCCGAGGTCTGACGCGAGTACCGGCTCGCTACCAGCCTTGAGCTTGGTGTCTTGCGGTGGAAAACGGCATGTGAAGACCTGAGACCGCTTGATCGTTGTGGCGGGGACGGTTTTGTCCAGCACGACACCACCTAGGCTTTCGGCATCATCTATGAGTTCGTCGTCGGACCAGGTTTGACGCTCGAACAACGCCCACCACTGAGGCTTCTGGGAGCGCTGATGAAACCAAAGAAGCTCGGCTACCAACTCGCGCACGTCCTTGTTGGCGACATTTGAAGTGCGGACGCGCGCCGCTAGCTCCTGGCGCTGGCGTTCGAACTCTTCTCTCGCCTCCGAGCGCGCCGACGCCACATCCTGATCGGAACCGGTCGCATGCAATTGATAGTGTGCCCCTGCCGGTCTCAATCCCACGAGCCAGTCGCGCAGCTTGGCGGTCGAGACGCAGTCTTCCTCGTTGTATTTCTTGATCTCGGCAAGGACCGATGCCTCTTGTGTCGTTCGCCATTGCTCATATTGAACGATACTGTCGCCGGCATTAGCGACTTCTCCCGCTCGCCCACCCCAGTAGATTTTTTCGAGGTCCTTGAGCGAATAGCTCTCTGTGGACGCTCTGATCCCCTGACGCGCAACGCGATAGAGATCGACGAAACGATGCTCGCGTAGCAATTGGTCGAGCTCCGCTTCTTTGGTTGCGTGCCGCATGGCAAGACGCCGGAACGCTGCGGGCTCATATTGGGCATAGTGATAGATGCGGGCATCTGGGTATTTCACCAGATGTGCAGTGATCGCAGACATGACGGCTTCGAAGGCCGCCTTTTCCTGGTCGTGATCGTGAGCCCAAAAGGCTCGATATTCTTGCTCGTTGGGATCGGTCAGCGGACCATAGATGCCGAAGAGATATTCGAGTCCGTCGGGATAGAGGGGGTCGCCTTCCAGATCGAGGAAGACATCACCGACTTGAGGGTCGGGAAGGAGGGAGAACCCTTTTCCTTGTTCGACGGGGAGCGCTTCAACGCCGTGCGTGCCGCTCTGCTCGGCTTGTTTCTGAAGGCGGGCCTGGCCTATGAGCTTGGCAAGTGTCTCGTCGCCGATCCCTGGAATCGAGGCTGTCCCTGGGCCGAGAGATGCCAGCTTGGACATTGTTGTCACACCGGCAGCTTCCATTTTTAGCAATTGGCTTGATCGCAGCCCGGCAACGAAAATAGGGCTGTCGGCCCCGCGCCATTCAGCTTCACATCTGGACTTGTAGCCACAGCGCTCGCAGGCCGCGCACCGGATCGCGCGAGTGTTCTTGTCTTTTGTCTCGGCGAATGCTTCGAAACGGCGCATCAACCGTGCGGTGACGTATTGGGTTTCGCGAAGGTCGAAGCGCTCTGGCTCAGGTGCCGCAACATGGATCACGCCGTCCGCGATGGGATTGCCGTTAGTGCGGTTTAGGAGCTCGGCATAAAGTCCGATTTGCAATAGGTGATCGCGCTTGGCCTTGCGCGAAAGCTTTGCGTCTTCCGGCCGATAGACCGGTGCCTCTACGTTGGCATCGCGCGTCAGAAAGTCCGGGAATCCAATCCAGCGCTCCGACAATAGAGCGCCTTGATAGATAATCGATGCTCCTTGTTCGACAGCCCGCTGGGTGAGCCCGATGCGTTCCTCGATAGGAAGCCCCTCGGTCGGGATATGAACGGCGCTGGCGCCGGCAGTTTGCTCAAGGCGCGCCAGAACTGCCGCTTCATGCTCCAATCCCTTGGCCCACAGCAATGCCTGCGTCTCGTCGGCAGGGTCCGTTTCCGGCTCCCCAGCCAACCACAAAGCCGATTTGTGAGCGCAGCCGAGAAACTCGCCCAAGCGGGTCGCCGAAAGTCGTTTGGCGTTCTGGCTAACGGGCTGGTCGGACAATTCGCTCCCTCCTTACCAAGACAATATCACGGCAACTGCAAGAGCTGCATTGCCGGTCCTAATGCCGATTTCCTCAAGCTCCGCATCGCTATCTTCAATTCTCGCAGGCAATCTGACTGCGAATCAGGCCAATATCTGCTCAAGCTCGCTGAACAGGTTGCTGCGTCGCTCAATGCGGCCAAATCGGCTCTGGCGAGTGATATCTGAAATATCACTCCGAGAATCAAGTGGCGCCGCCAAAATTTGACCCAATTGAGTTAACGGCCGCGCAATTGCGTGCAGCCCGTCAATTGATGGGTTGGCATGCGACCGACCTTGCAGATAAGGCTGGTGTAGGAGTGGCCACGATCCGCCGCGCGGAGCTATGCCAGGGCCGCACAGATATGAAACCCGAGACCGCCGAGAAAGTTGTGCGGGCTTTCGAGAAGCACGGACTTAGATTCTATGGTGCCGACCGGCAGGGCGGGCCTGGACTGCGGTTGAAAAGATAATCACTGCCGCTCGGCTGGCTCAGTTCCGGCGGTAGCCCGAATTCAAATATGCGCGGAAGCTGTAGCGAGCGTTAGCGTCGAAGGACACGGTCATCCGGTGGGGCGCTTCGAAAACCTCGCCCGCTGCTAGGCAGGCGATCTCTTCTCCGGCCGCTCCGAAGAGAAACAATTCGAAATCGGTATTGTTCACAAGGACATCGGCCGCGAGCAGCGTAATAGCTCGCTCTGATGAGGCAGGATTCTGCGGGATAGACGCGTGCTCGGGCGACTTCCTTTGATGTGATTGCATAGCGTTTGCTCCGAATGATGAGGCTCCGGAAATAAGGAGTAACGGTCAGATTTCCAAGAATTCTTGACACGGGAAATGATATTCTGTATATCGTGATATCTGGGATATCGTAAGATTTGCGGCGCCGCGTCTCGGATAGAAATCAGAGTCCGAATGCCTCTAGTTTCGCGTGCGTCTAGTCGGCCGCCCCATTCACTAAGGAGTTTCCAAATGCATGTCTGGTCAGCACGCGACCTAAACACAGGCGGCATCCAACGCGTCTCTTTCCGCGACGGTGGATTGTTTACGATCCTGCGCGATTGGACGAAGCGAACGCCGACCTATTCGCTAGCGGATACGTTGGGCGAGATGGAAGGGGCGCCACGCCATCGAGGTCCGATGTCGGAGGCATTGCTTTTGGCAATCCTCAATTCTGATGGTGCAAAGCCGGTCTCGGCCGGAGAAGCGGCGCAGATTCGCGCTGATCATCGGGTGCGCATCAAGAATAAAGCCGATACCGAGGTTTAAGACAGATGGCGCACATTGGCGCGACTTTGTTTCAACGCAGCAAAATCAAGAAATGCGATGGCCAACGGCATCATACTTTGGCTTCGGTCCCAATTCTTCGGTCGGGATCAGCCAGTCTCCGGATGGTGAGTGCCCTGCATCAACAGCTAGACGATAGTAACTCGTCAATCCGCGAATGGCCCGCCGCAATGCGCGCTCAGGATTGGCGTCAGATTGCACATTGGCCCTATGCGGTTCGGCCAGCGCCGGTGTCTTGATCGCGTGGCTCACCGTGTAGGCGGTTGCATTGCTCGAAGACCGGCGTTCGAGCGTGATGGTCACGGGAGTGGCGATTTCACCGATGAGGAGTGTGTAAAGCCCCGCCTGGTCGTCGCGGTCCAGGACCTTGACGAGATCGTCAGCCAATGCCCGATCTATGTTCCAGTCTGTTTCGGTTGAAAGCACCCAACGCTCCAGGTTGACCGTTCGGGTTCCCATAACCTTTAGGCACAAGAGCAGGTTCGCGGCAGAGAGTTCGCCGCGCGTGATCTTGTTGCGAAGGTTGATTTCTTTCTCCTCCAGTCCCGCAAACCTGAGCAGATCGACCAACTGCTTATAGGTGATTTTCTTTTCGGTCATTTCGACGCGCAGAAGCGCTCGCACCCAGTCTTTTGTCTTTGCGTCGAGCTCTGGAGAGATGTTGTTCCTGCGAGGCATATTAACCCTTTGTTAACCGACGAAAGGATTAGTCAATTAGACTGGTTGAATAGTAATTGCAAACAACATCCATGCGTCATATAAGATCGTCACCTACAGCCGACGTAAGTATGGAGAAACGCATGGACACCGTCAAGGCCAGTTCAGGCCGCCAGGGACAAATCATGCTCGTTCAGGGCATGCCGTCTGCGGTGTCTCGCGGCGATCTGGGACTGTTCCCTGGCACTCAGCCATTAGGAAAGCGCTCGCGGCGTGGGAAGACGCCCTCCTACCACGGAGTGCATGGTGGCTATAAGGCACTTGGCCTGGCGCTGTTCGAAAGTCTGCTGGAACGCGATTTTCAGACCGTCCTCTGCGCCGACCCCCGCGTGCAGGCGTACGCGGTCCAGTCTCATCAACTGCATTATTGGCTTCCATCGGCTTCCGACGGGAAGACCAACCAGAACCCCCATATCTATACGCCCGACGTATCCGTGATTCTCAAGGATGGCCGTCCCGTCGTCTTCGAAGTGAAGCACTCGCGGCTTCGTCTTCGTGAATCGTGGCAAAAGCGCGAGCCGCACATCCGCCGCGCCTACATCGAAGATCACGGCGTTCACTTCCAGGTCGTGACTGAACAAAACATTCGCATTCAGCCGCGTCTCTCCAATTACGAGATCATGCTGAGGCATCGCCATCCGGCGGACGATGTCGAAGCTGAAATCGCGGTCCGCGACGCACTCTTTCGTGTTCGCCAGCAATCCAACATTGGTGAAGTGTGCGATGCATGCCTGCTGAGAGACAATCGGCTAAGCCGTAGCTATTCGGCACTTATTCGTCTCGCTCTCGGCGGCGAGATTGTGTTGGACCTCAACGCGCCGCTCTCCCTCGCAACCGCCATTGTGAGGAAAGCACTCGATGACTGACGCTTTCAAATCTGAAGCAGCTCTTCCACCAGAAGGTGATGTGCTGCCAAACGACCACGGCACCAAAGAGGAAGGGCGGGTTGTGCGAACGCCTAAGATGGCGCTTGTTGTCAGAAGCCGGGTCATTATAGGTGGCCACGAGTATGACGTGGAGCGCAGACTCAATGATTCATGGTATTTCCTGAATCCAAAAACGAACGAGCCATGCTGCTATTCGGATTCCGACATTGCCAAGCTACAGGCAACGGGGCGCTTCCATGTTGTGTTCCAACCAAATGAAAAGTCGGATGCAACGCTACCGCCCAGCCCCTTATGCGTCGGAGAACACGCTCATGCCTCAAATATGCGCAAGCTCGAATATGTCGAAGCTTGCGTCCGGCATCCCGATTTTTGTCTTTCGCGCGGAGTACTGATCCCGATTGCGGAAGCTATTGCGCAAAAGCGCGGTGAACGTGTCCCTGCATTCCAATCGATGCTCAATTGGATCGAGAAGTATGATCGCTATTTCGCGGTTTATGGAGCGGCTGCTTTTTCGGACCGCCACGATAAGAAGGGCAACTATGGGGACCGCACTCCAGAATATCAGAACCGCGCCCTTCAGGTCGGAATCGATCACTGGCTGAAACGCCAATCCAAAGCAAATGCCTATGCATCAGTCGTCGAATATGTGCGCGAGTACAATGCCACAGATGCCTCGAACGCCGACAAGTCCACGCTCGATCCCAAATATCTCGACGAAACCGGCGATTTGCTTCCTCCAAGCAAGCGTACGTTCGAACGGCGTTGCGACCGCGTAGACCCGGCCGCGCGCGACGCCATGCGCATAGGGTTCGCCTACGCCAAACAGCGCTATCGCACCCATACCACAACCGCGCTACCGGACCGACCATACGCGCATGTCGAGGTGGACCACGCGACGTTGGATATTCAACTTGTCCATCCGGGCGGCACGATCTGTGGGAGGCCCGATCTCATCGCCTTCCGAGATCGCGCCACTGCGATGATCATCGGCTACGGACTGGGATACGAGGAGCCGAGTTACACCTCGTTCATAGACGGCCTGCGCCACACAATGTATCCCAAAGATATGAGCTCATTTCCAAAAGTGAGGAATGGCTTTCCATGTTTTGGGCGCATCGAAAATCTGTATCACGACAATGCCTTTCAATTCATTGGCGACAACATTCGAGAAGCGGCGCGACAACTGCAGATCAATCTCGTTCGTCTGCAACCCAAGGAGCCTTGGCTCAAGGGTGCGTTGGAGAAGTTCTTCAACGATCTAAATTTGAGTTTCGTTCACCAGCTCGAAGGAACGACGCTGGGCAATGTCGTAGCTCGGCCCGATCATGAGCACCTTGGAAAGCCCACCTACACACGGGAGCAATTCGAGCATCTCCTGAATATTTGGATTTGCGATATTTATAACGCCGGAAATCGGAGAGCTTTGGGACATATTCGCGGCTTCGGTGGACAGTCCCCCTTGCAGGCATGGGCAGAAAAGGTACGCGACTATGAAACCGACGCGTTGCCAGGACGGGAGTTATTCATCGCGCTAGCCGGTCATACGTCGCACCGAACCATCCAAAAGAATGGTATCACCATAGACCACATCATTTATGAAGGCCCGGAGCTCGCCAATTTGCTCGGAAACCCAAAGCACAAGCAGCGGGACATGCAAGGCGCGGCGACGCAATATAAGGTCGTGCGCGACCCCAACAATCTGAGTGAGGTGTACGTCCATGACCACCACACTGGCGCCATCCTCACTGTTTCAGCGACCGTCGCACACCGCGAATATGCGAAAGACCTAACGCTCACCGAGCACGAAATCGTCTGCGCCCGAGCGCGCGAGGCGAGCCGCAAGAAGAATAAGCTGTCCACTGCTCAACTCATGCGTACGAAGGCGATGTTGAATGAGATCGCCGCTGAAACGATTGCTGGTCCGAAATTCAAGACCACCCAGCGGCAGCTTGCTCGTTGGCTTGAGGGTGACCGCCGTCGGCAGTTGCGGAGTGAGGTCGAGTCCTTCGCTCCCGAAGGGAACGACTATCTCGAAGCCCTGCCGCCTCGCGCTCCGAAAAACGTGACGAAACACGTTTCCCCTGAAGCCGGGGTTGGTGCTTCCGCCGTTAACCGCATGCCTAAGACTGACGAAACGGCGCCGCCGACAAACGAATTCGAGGACGATTTGGAAGAATTCCGCTCTCAAAAGAAATGGAACGCCAAATATGACTGACAACCAGAACGAAACGATGGCGTTGCCCGAGACGACGCACTCCGTTGCTGCTGATCGCCAACAAAAGATCAAAAGCATCTTTGTCGAACATGATCGCTTCCGTGAAGCATGGAGCGCCATCCGACGTACTCACTATCCGGTGGAGGGCGGCGCGCCGGATCATGGCTCGATTTCACTGCTCGCGGGCGAGAGCAGTGTTGGTAAGACCTATGTCGTCAGCCGCTACGCCAAAGATCATCCGCCATTCATGGTGGAGGGCGGCATGATTTTTCCTGCCGTTCGCGTTGATGTTCCTATGGAAGGCAGGCGAGGCCTCCTTGAAGCCATAGCGGAAGCATTGCAGGTCAGGCATTCGTTGCGGATCAATAATCCGAGTCTGTTGGGGATGGTCCTCAAAGCGTTGGTTGACCACAAAGTCGAGCTTCTTCTCTTTGACGAGGTTCAAACCGTTCTCGATGAGAAGAATCGCCAGATGGTCTCCTATATGCAGCATCTGCTTCGTAAAATTTCGAATTTGGGGACTCTTAATGTCATCTGTATCGGTCTGGAAGAAACATATGACTTTATGAGTGCCGATCCGCAGCTTTCCGGTCGCGGTCTGAATTACACAATTGTACAGCCGTATTCTTGGGAGAATGGAGAAGAACAGAAGCTTTTCCGTCTTCTCTGCGACGAGTTTGATCGTCTTCTTCCGTTCGATAGGCGTTCAGGGCTCGGTGCGCAGTGGATGGCGCATCGGTTGTTCCACGTTAGTGAGGGAAACATCGGCCGACTCAAAAATTTCCTATTCCAGGCAGGCTGTCTCGCAATCAATGAAGGTACAGATATGATTGAGGTTGGCCATTTCGCCATCGCATATGACCGGATCAAACCGCGCGGCGTGGAATTCAATCCGTTCGTGCACGACATGTCGGTAGCGCCAAAAAGGGAAGAAGCACCTCATAGGATTTCCGGTGCTCCGCGCGACATCTTTAAGAAGAAGAAACGCACTGATGTCGTCGCGTGATACCTATACCGTACCACTCCCGCGCTGGCCCCCGAAAGCGTTCAAATACGAACCGGCGCATGGCTATTTCCTTCGGCTTGCCGAGAGAAATGGGGCTCAAAGCGCGCGCGTCTTTGCGGACGGTGTGGGACTCAACGGCCGCAACTTTGACATCGCTGAGCTGCTTCGCTTTTGCCAGAAATTCCCAATAGCGGGAATGGAAGAATTAATCGCAGCAACACCTTCCATCGAGGGCTCTTTTATCCGCGTGAACGGTCAGACATTTCGGAAAGCAACGGATTGGTCCGCACGGCGACCAAGAGTGTGTGATGCCTGTCTTGGCGAAGTTCGGTATTACCGCAACTGGTGGGACCTCTCCATTATCGGAAGGTGCCCCATTCATGATCGCCCTCTAGTCGGAGGTGACACATCGTCGTCCCTTGCTTGGTGGTATCCAGCAATCGGGGTGACATCAGAAGGACATGACCTGGCTATATCTCCAGTGATGCATTCTGAGTGCAGGCTTGGAACTTGGGATGCTTACGTCCTCGGACGCATGGGAGTGATTTTGTCGCCGTCGGCACCGCTTCTCGACAAGTGCGAGTTGTTTGAAGCAATTGCGGCTGTCGAGTTTCTCGGAAAGGCCGGACTATTTGGGTTTCGCGCAAACACACCGGGCCGACTAACTGACAACGACCGCCTGCAAGCGTTGAATGTGGGCTTCAGTGCGTTCAGGGCTGGTGAGAACGGCCTCATAAAATTGATCGAAGCATACGTTCAAACGAACCCGCGATGGCCGGACCGACACGATGGTCAGACCAGTTTGGAGACATTCTTCGGATGGCTCTGGCAGGGAGCGAGAAATGCGCTCCCATCGATTGCAATGACAAGCGTCGAGGCTGCGATGCGTGCGGTTGCCGACCGCCATTGCATAGGCAGCGCCCGAGGGATGTTAAAGGGGCGGGGACCAAATGCATTGGAGGATGGCAAAATCGCGTTGGAACCATTGGCAAGAAAGCTAGGCGTCCCACGGAAGCGATTGCGAGTCTTCGTTGAAATACTTGGTCTATGTCGAAATGGAACGGGTCGAGGAGTGTTCCATTCGTTCGGGCCCGAAGAAATTGCACTCATCAAAGCAACGCTAGGCGATTTGTTGAGCTTCAATCAGGCCCTGCAAATGACCGGTTTCTCTAGGCGCGAATTCAAGAAGTTCTGTAAGGCAAACGCTATTTCGGCTTTTGCGTCTGCAGGGACGGCTCATGCGCGCTTTCGGAAAAGCGAAATTGCAGCCCACCTTGAGCTGCGGCATCGAGCTGAGGAAGATGGCACGCCATTAGCCACGAAAGACTGTCTGAGGTCGCAATGCTCGATTAGAGGGTTTCGGCCCCGAGCAAATCCAATTCGGCCGGGCTTGAGAAGGCGCGATGCGGCCGTAGCGCTTGGCGTGGAACCAATTGTCATCAAGGCTTTGATAGACGCCGGATATTTGGGCCTCACAACCAGAAGCTATTTGGCGCGCGCTACTGTCGATGAAACTAGCGTCAAAAACTTCAAGCTGAAGTATGCGCCCGCCCATCTGTATGCGGGAATTCTACAATGCCGTCCCAATTCTGCGATGGCTGTGCTGGAGAAGCACGGTCTTGCCAAACTGCCTAACATTAAAACCAAGGAAGCGAGCTTCGTGGACCGGATTGCGGCGCGGGTCGCGCTGGGCCTGACAAATGATCCAGACGAAGTAGTCCATGGCTCTCTTGGCCATTTTTGGAAAGAGTTTGTTAGCTACGTACGGAGCAAATGTGGTTCGACGAGGATGTTCAATCAAAGAGAACATAGCGCGGTCCGTCTCTATAGTGGAGATCGACGATTTTCAGTTGTGTTCAAGATCGACAAATCGTTGCGTTCGATCAGCTACGAATTGACTTGCGATCCGAGAAAGTCATTCCGGCGATACGAGCGCGCCTCGCAATATCTGCCGGAGATATCGGAGCGACTGGCACAAAGTGTTATCAAGAAGCTAGACGATGGCACACTGATCATATCTGAGGGGCGGGAATGCAATTTTAGCCACGATGATTGTTGGAGAGAAATATTCGAGTGGATCGAGCATAGAATGCTTTTCTTCCGTTCGATCTTCGCCCCAAAAGCAGCAAAATATCGGATAGGAGCGGACGACTCTGTTCCGGAAGATGCAAACGACAAAATTGGCCAACAGTCAGCATATCTTTGAAATAATGATGGGCCCCGTGCGGGTTCGCCGCCATCCCCACCCCGCGATTGATCCGCCCCAAAGTGCGGCGTCTCCTGCGGTCCCCGCGCTTAATGGGTCCGGGTCCCCAACGCGCGCATCGCTTATGCCGATGCGCCTTCCATATCCGCGATCTTGCGAAACTCGCCTAGAATTTCCTGATGATTGCTGTTCAGGTAACGCACGATGCGCGTATTCCGGAGGAGTTTCGCCAGATACCCCTTGGCTAGAACAAGGTCCAAGTGATCGGTGCCATAAGATTGCTCCGCGATTTTGAACTCACGCTCTAAGTTTGACGCCTCTCGCTCCATCAAAGCGATTTGCTCATCAGTCAAGCCTCTGAGTTTAGGACTGTGAGGAGCGACGAGCTGATCCTTCGTAGTCG
>Ga0209935_1001828_pt1 | contig 30168 bp, 33 predicted proteins | sample ThiBio_1000_plan_2_FD_183958 | JGI IMG/M metagenome (GOLD analysis project Ga0209935, IMG submission 183958) | Wastewater bioreactor microbial communities from Cape Town, South Africa - Thiocy_cont_1000_plan (SPAdes) | ecosystem: Engineered > Bioreactor > Thiocyanate-remediating >...
TACGGATTTCGCGAGGGCTTTTACCGAAAGTTCGGCTACCAAGTGTGCGGTCTAAAGGTTGAGATCAGCTGCCCTTCGCACCGTCTTCCGCGTCTCGCGCCAGAACTCCCCGTTCGAAAAATTCCGTACGATGCTCCAGAACCTCTCCAAGCCTGTCTTGAGTCGTTCGCCAAAAATCTCAGCGGAATGAACATTCGGAACGACATGCACTGGGGAAGGGTCCTCGATGAAAAGAAGTCCATCTACGCGGTTGGAGACCCTGTCGAAGCCTACGCCATTGTTGATCACGCCATCGACTTCTGGGTTCCGCAACGTATCAACGAGGTCGTCTGGTCCACTCCCGCTGGTTACCGCTCGATCCTGGCCGTACTAAGCGGCATTGCCATCAATAAATCTGCGCTCACCTGGTACGAACCCAGTACCACGCCGTTCTATTCCACTTACCTTGAGCAAGGAGTGGAAGCGAAGATCGTTCGCCCCATCATGTATCGCCTCTTAGATGTACCGGGAGCGCTCGCGGCGTTATCCCCTGTCGGAGCCGGTTCATTCTCGGTGACCATAGAGGATGACCTCATTTCGGACAACTCAGGGGTGTGGCTCATCCAAGACGATGGCGCGACGGTGAGTGTGAGTAGAGGTGACCAAGCAGGGCAAAGTATTGATATCCGAGCCTGGGTTCAGATCTATCTCGGGCAAGCCGGAGCAGGGCAGTGGAGCAACCTACCTCCCGCCGCCCAACGCTTCTTGCCCGAATCGGCAATCTACTGCCAAGAGTTCTTCTAACCTTCGAAACGGACCCCAGCCCGTTGTTTTCTCGTCAATACGTCTATAAAAAGGTTCTTGGTATTGGTCAGAACCTGATCAAATAATGTAGTGACGCAAAGGGGGAACGATGCTGAACGCGATGTTGGCCGTATCGGTGGTGACAACAAGCGCGGGCCCAGAGCCAAGCGCTTGGACCCTCCCTTGCCGAACGCCCCTTGACCTCCTCGCCAAAGATCTGTACCGAGTTGATCTCACGAAGGTGACGATCCCCGGGACCACAATGGAATTCAAGAGGAAAAAGGCAACCGGATTCAGCATATCCTTCCTCCCCGACTTCCTAGACTACGAAACCGAAGCCCCCGGCCCGAACGGCGGATGGTCCTTCAGCGCTCCGACTTCCACCGGAGGATTAAAAGGCGAGATTCTTAAGCGCCTCGGCCTCATCGAAGTCCGTTCCCGCGGTTTCGGAGCCACCTTCCGCTTCTCCGAATTCCCAAACTGGGCCTTCCAGTTCAAGGGAATGAGAAGAGTCACCATCGCCTACATCACCCGGTTTTAATTTTAATTGACCCCTGCCAGGAACTACACTCCCCTCCTCGTCCCTCGTCCCTCGTCCCTCATCCCTCGTGTTTCAACGCTACAAGAGCGTCGAAACACGCTTCCTCCTTTGATCCGCTGGCACCGCAAACGTCACAGCAAACGGCAAACCCACTTCGCACCCCCGGGTTCGGGCCAGCGACTTGTAGTACTCCAGATAAGGAAACGTCGAGACCTCGCCACGAAACAGTCCGTAGCTCAGCATGGCCTTCTCGTAAACGTCGATGTCCTCTTGCGTGACTTCCAAGAACGTCTCCGGCACGTATCCGCGCTGGTCTTCCCAGTTCTCGCCATGTAGATAGCGCCCGCACCAGTGGTGGGGAAGATCTCGTTTGAAAGCAGGGAGCCCGGCATAGAAGATGGCGTCAGGCAGAATCTCTGCGGTGGCCGTGTGGTCCTTATGCATACTGCCTGGCCAGTGCGTAATGATTAACTTGGGTTTGGCCTCTCGGATGATGTCGCACACCTGGAGCTTCACCTCATCGGTCGTTGGCAGTTCGCCATCCCGATAGTCCAGCGCCCACATTTCTGCGCCTAAGAGTTCGGCACACCGTGGCGCCTCTTCACGCTTCTGCCGTTCATATTCAACCGGCGTGAGGGTCTTGTGTCCCTTCTCCCCCGGTGTAAGGTGAAGGAGTCCAATCGAATGTCCTTGTCGTCGATGCGCCGCAAGGGCGATGCCCCACGCGATCTCGTCTCCCATGTGGGCGCCAATGGCCAAGATGTCCGGCATCTTGCCATGTTAGCCCCTAGAAGGTCTTCTTGAGGAGGGCAAAGCGACGCTTAATTTGGAATCCCGCTCCTTCATACAATTTGGCCGCCGTCCGGTCGTCCGACCATCGAAAATAGCTGTGTGTGTAATTCCGGCTGCGTTGGACAAAGAGCGTTTGATGCAAGAGAACCTGACCGATCCCCCTCCCACGGTGGTCGGGATCGACTCCAATCGGACCAAAGCGACTCCTGTCGTAGTGAGAGAAACCAATCACCTTGCCTTGCGCGTCAACCGCCAAGTACAGGTGATCCGCTCCCGCCCACTCATCGAGGATCTCCTGCATCCTGTGCCGCACCACTCGTACCCAATCTCCCGGAAAACACCGTTCGACAAACTGCAGCGTCTCCCAGACAAAGCGAGGAGACATGGGCACGATCAGCACCCCCTCAGATTCGAGTCGGGCCCGAATCTGCTGGACCCATTCCGGGATCGCCAAGTAGTGCTCAAGTGAAGTTTCCATCCAGATGGGGCGATAAACCTCTTGGTAACCTCGCCGCTTGAGAAACTCCAATCCCTCCGCATACGCCTGAACGTCAACCCCGGGACAGAAGTAGCCGGGCGCATAGGGAGAAATCCAAACCTCCTCCCTCCCTCGCTCGCGGTGAAACGCTTCTGCCTGTTCCAGCAACTCAGCCCCGATCCCCTTTCCCCGATGTCTCGCATCGACTCCCATGAGCGTGATGTATCCCCGGTGACCATCGTCGGGAGCATTCTCAAGGGGAACCCGTCGCCCCATCGCTAAGACATAGCCAACCGCTTGGCCCTGATCGGTCGCCAGGATCGAACCCGCGGGATCAAAGTTCGGATCGAGCAAGACCTGCTTGACGAAATCTCGTTCCCCAATCCGTTCCGCCGGCAGTTCCTCCCGCAAGAGGGCCGTGATGCGCGCCGCATCCGTCGATTGCTCAAAATCCACCGGGCAATCTTACTTCGGGGACCAGTCATTCCATCCAGTGGGGAACAAATCCCACACGTGCCAGATGGAGCAAAAGTCATCTCCTTCACCCAGATAGGCGTATCCATACCGATAGATCTCGCCACCTTCCTTGACGAACGCCGAGATGCCCGGCCAAGGATCTCCATCCTTATCCATGTTCATCGCTCGACGGAACGCGCCATCGGCGTCGGCGGCCAGAGGGAAGTTCCAGCCCCGCCGCTCCGCCGTCTCCATCAACCGATCAATGGGATCCGCGCTCACCAATACAAACCCCGCCCGCGTGAGAAAATGCTGAGTGAAGCCACGAAATCCATCCGCCCACAAAGAGCAATGGTTGCACCCCCGCCCCATGTTGTGAACGACCACCAACTCGTCCTTATCTCCAAACAGCTCAGAAATCCGCTTGGAACCCTCGGGGGTCTCCAAAACAAAGTCCTCCACCCGCTCCCGGTGGGCTCTCCGCAACTCAGCGAGTTCCTTCTTCTTCTCAAGGATCTCCGCTTCCAAGGCCTCTATCTCCGCTGATCGACTAACCATGCCCATATCCTAATCCGTTTTCGGTCCCTGCGCACTCAGTACCTTGCACTTGCGCACTCCCATTAGGGCCACCGGCAGGATGTCTACGCTGACATATTTCCGCCCGGACGCCATGAAGATGAAGGCGTTCCCGCCGACACCTGCAAAACCCCGGAGAGATCAATGAATCCCAACGGGATTCCATCTGGTAGCGAAGGGTTAGGGGCGCAGGGCGACCCTTACCCTGGTATTTACGTCGATCCAGAATCCAACCCCAAGGGGGTTGCGTCTCTCCCGGCCCGCATCCTTGCCATCGTCAGACGTAGGGCCGTTCCTCAGCGTCAGCACAACCGCCTCGCAAACCGACGCGAACCGTATCTCCGCTGGCATATTTCCGGCTGACGCCATGAAAATGAAGGCACTCTTTCTGACACCTGCAAAACCCCGGCGAGAGCGATGAATCCCAACGGGATTCCGTCTGATAGCGAAGGGTAAGGGGCGCAAGGCGACCCTTACCCTGGTATTTAGGGCGATCCAGAATCCAACCCCAAGGGGGTTGCGTCTCTCCCGGCCCGCATCCTTGCCATCCTCAGACGGAGGGCCGTTCCTCGGCGCGAGCAAAACCACCCATAGGGTGCCTTCAACAAAACCACAACCCCTCGTAAAAACTCCTTCGCACTCACGCACTACTTCTCCCGCCAACGCGAATCGCGAATCGCAACCAATTCGTCGCGCAAATCCGTTCGCTACCCCTTCTTGTCGACCGGCTTCTCGTTCAACTGATCGAAATTCCGAATCGCGTTGAACAACAAATCGTAACTCCCTACCGTCTGCATCCTCCACATCGGATTGATGGAGAAGAGCAACACGTTCCCTTTGCCCACCTGGCACTGAACCAAAGCTGCCTTGCCCGCCAACTCGTCGGGATGATCAATCATGCCCGACATCAAAAGCTTGTCCTCATCCGCGAACCGGAGAAGAACCTTTGGAGAGGGAAGTCGCGGCGCATTCGTGTTGCGAGACTCCGGAACATCGCCCGGCAAAGACTTGGGTGTGTAAGGAGGGCGTCCCTGAACGATATCGGGATCGGTCAAAGACCCGCGTCCGCTGGGCCGGCCGTTATCTCCACCACCCCGACCCCGTCGTCCTCCTCCACCCGCTTGAAGAATGACGAGCGAATTCATGTTGAAGTAAGCCCCCAACTCGTCTCCATAGTTCGCCAAGATGGGATTGTCCTTCGCCGAATTCAACGTTCGATAGACGCCACCTGGAGCATTAAGATCCGCGGGTTCGAACACTGAGACTCCGTTGACGATTCCGTAGTCGATGGGCACCTGGCACGTGTTGCCAACACAAATGAGCAGCCCCCCTTCAGAAACGAACTTCTTCAGATGGAGAACGCCTTCAAGTTCGATGCCGCCTCGAATATCGTTGCTCGTATCCGGTCCGCCCAGATTCGGATACTCGGAAGTCGCCTTCCAAGGCATCGGATCGCCGACCATCGGTCGCCCGTTGACGATCGATTGCGCGCTCCCGCCTCCCGGCGGCATCAGGATCACGTCGTACTTGGCGCGAAGATCGGCCGTATCTCTCAATTCGTGGACTGAAACGTACTTGTAGTTGACCCCAAGCTGGTCCAACGCCAAGCGGTACCAGCCTTCATCCTGGGTACTCGTCCAGGTGTGAACGAGGGCGATTCTGGCCGAGATTCCTTGCCCTGGCCCCTTGACAGACTCAAAGTCCGTCGTTAACTCCATGGCGGAGTCCAGAACCTTGGTGTCGTTCGTGCGGATCGTGGACACATTAAACAGCGGGCCAAACTGCCATCCGGTGTCATCGTAGGACCGGGGATCATTGGGGTTGTAATACTGCTGATCCAACATCATGTCCGCCATCCGGCTATAGGGTTGGTCCATCCTCACCACGTAAGAATTCGCCAGGAATGTCCCCTCTTTCAGAAGGGTCGGTCGGGTGAGCTTATGAACTTCCACCCCTTGAGCCATGAGGAGCTTCAAAAGCATCGCTTGTTGGTCGGGGTGCTTTTCGTCGGCGGGGAAGATGTACGCGGCTGGCCCTTCTGCACGTGCCTTGAGGATCGAGCGCTTGGACTTCAAATAGAAGTTCTTCATGAACGTCTTTCGTTCATGAGCAACTTTGTACATCCCCGTCAGCAATGCGCTCTGCATGACGTTGACGTTGTTGCGGATTGACCATCGCACCCGAGGAAACGGCGGATTGGGGCGGTACCAGTCCCGCGTCGAAGAGGAAACTGAGGATCGAATTCCGGTATCCGCGCCACCGCCGGAGAACGTCTCATAAAAGCGACCAATCCCATTGTGCCCATTCGCCACCATGAATCCATAGGAAGGCGACCACCCATCGTAAAACCCGTGGGTCCACACCCCCGGCACCCCGCGCTTTGTCATCTCGTTGACTTCGTTGTAAGCCAACATGTGCCACTCGTCGATGAGGATCGGATCGACCCAGGCATTGTAAGGTCCAGTGCCCGTGGAGATGTACAGGTAGGGCACGCTCTCATGCAAGTCATGGAAAACCAAGGGCTTGTACTCGAGCCAGGTCTTGGTAAGCGCCTTCGAGAGTTGAAGAGATAGCGTCATCCCGTCCCGGTTGTCATCGTGGGCAACGTAATGCCCCCAATAAACCAAGGGAATCTCCGGCTTATCGGGATTCGCCTTCCGGTACCGGTACAAGTCCACCACCCGCTCCCGCCCGTCCACATCAAGAACGGGTGTCAGCATGACCACCGAGTTCTTCCGAATCTCCTTGATCATCGGGGTCTCGCTAACCGCCAACCGGTAAGCAAGCTCCATGATCATTTCCGGCGGCCCACTTTCCGGCGCATGCATCCCGCCCGTTGCCCAATAGAAGGGAAGGGCTTTGTCAATAATCTCGTCCGCCTTTCTGTCTCGATCCGACCAATCGGATGGATCGGAACCGGGCGAAGAGCCGGACGCCATTTTCTCCCCGCGCTTGTAGTTAAAGAGGTCCCTCGGATCACCAAGAAAGTGGTTATAGGTTCGCAGACGGTTGATATTCTCTAGGTTGGCCTCATCTGAGATGATCGCTACCACCATCTCCCGCCCCTCTTCGCTCCTTCCGAGGCTCACGACCTTGACCCGCTTAGACTTCTTCTCAAGTTCCCGAAGATAGTCCGCGCATTTGGATGCATAGGTCAGAACATTGGGGGCGCCGACGACGTACCCCAAATATTTCTCAGGCGTCGGCACCGTCTTGCTTGACGGCAAGGTATCGACGAGATCCGTAAGGAAAAACGGCTCCGTCGTGTACTCCCGAATCTTCTTCGAGTACTCCTCATCAATCTGACCAAACCCTAGCGAACACAGGGTAACCACCCCAATACACCCAAAACCACGACTCATCCCCTCCCAATTTCGAGACAGTCCCAACCTCCTCCTTCAACAACTTAACGAATGTAGCGAACGTGGTCCGGCAACCCCCGGCGTGCGCTCCCCAATTTCTCAATTCATTTGAAAAGGAACCCCCGAACCCTATCCTTACGCTCCCGATATCAGCCATACCCCCTCTTCGTCCCTCGTCCCTCGTCCCTCGTCCCTCGTCCCTCGTCCCTCGTCCCTCGTCCCTCGTCCCTCGTCCCTCGTCCCTCGTCCCTCGTCCCTCGTCCCTCGTCCCTCGTCCCTCGCCCCTCGTCCCTCGCCCCTCGTCCCTCGTCCCTCGTCGGGCCCATAGGCCCACCCCCGCACCCCGCTCGCCGTATCCCACCTCCACCAAGGGAACCCCGCTCCTTTCCCCCGAGTCTGAGGAAAACGTTGTTGGAGGAAAATACATGAAATTACTGAGGAATGCGCTACTTGCGGTGACCCTATCTTTGGCCGTAAGTGGTTTGGCCCAAATTAACGTTCTGGTGAACGGAGAACCGGTTCACTTCACGGGCGTGGGCCCTCAGAAAATCGAAGGACGAATACTCGTACCACTGCGCGGAGTCATGGAAAAGCTCGGTGCGTACGTGGGTTATCAAGGTGCAACAAAGACCGTCACCGCGACGCGAGGCGATGTTGATCTGCAACTCGTTCTGGGGCAACGACGAGCCGTTCTTAACGGTCGTGACGTCATGATGGATGTCCCTGCGATGGAATATCGGGGAAGCACTCTAGTTCCTCTTCGATTCATGAGTGAGGCATTGGGTGCGGAGGTCAAGTGGGACGGGGCGACGTCCACGGTCATGATCGCGACCAATGGGACGACCGATTCTGGCGGGGGAAATCCGCCAACTGGTGAAGGCATTTCCATCTCCGCGTTCAACGTGGAAGGCGATAGTCTTCTAAAGGCAGGCTCCGTCATCAGTTTCACGCTCAAGGGGACCCCGGGTGGAACCGCCACCGTTCAGATTCCAGGGTTGGTCAAAGATATTGCTCTCAAAGAGTCTGGAGTGGGTGTCTATACCGGAGCGTTTACCGTGCCGGAAGCAAACAAGAACCCTATCACCGTCAGCAAAGCCAGCGCGATTGCCAGACTCAAAGTTGGCAATAACGAACGCCTCATCCAAGCTGGCGACAACTTCCAAGTGGATAACCAAGCTCCGACCATCTCGGCGACCACGCCGGAATTAGAGGGACGCGTCAACCAACTTCGCCCGAACATCACCGCCGTCTTTGAGGATCAAAACGGCAGCGGCATCGATTCATCAACCGTTCGTCTCCGTCTCGACGGAAAAGACGTGACCGAGGACGCCACCGTCACCGCAAACCTAGTAGCCTACAAGCCTGCAATGGAACTGACAGCTGGAAAGCACGAAGCCGAAGTTCGAGTAAAAGACCGAGCTGGTAACTACACAGCCAAAACATGGACGTTCAACGTCGTCGATAAAGCGAGCGTGATCACCTCGTTTAAACATGATGCTCCTAAAGAAATCCAGCCGGGTGACGAAATCACATTCACCTTGTTGGGCGAACCTGGAGCAACCGTCAATCTCAGCATCGGCGACCTCAAAACCCTCAAGATGGAAGAGGTCTCGCAGGGCAAGTACACCGCATCCTACGTTGTCCGCCGCACCGACCGACTGGACGGAGTCATCGCGAAGGCCAAACTGAAAACCAAACAAGGCGAAGCCTACACCGCCGACGTTCAAATCGGATCGGTCGTTGCCAGTGATCAACCACTCTCCGCCCCAAAGATCACCTCGCCCATAGACGGAGAAAAGGTCGATCGAAACATAGTCTTCAAAGGCAAAGCTGACGCCAACGCAAAGATCCAAATCCGAATCGAATTCACCCAGAAGGTCTTCGGAGCCATCCCCATCAGCGGCGTCGTCGCCGACCTTGAAGTCGAAGCGAACGACAAAGGCCAATGGGAAACCCGAGAAATCGATCTGGACACCGGTCTCGGCAAAGGCAACATCACCTACACCGTGACCGCCATCACCCTTGGCGCGGACAACAAAATGTCTGAAGCCACCAAGATCACCCTCAAGCGATAAAGGAGTTAAACGATGAAAGCACTTGTGTTAGCCGCCATTGCGCTGAGTTCTGTCGCCATGGCGGGTGGGGAATACCCCCTGGTTAAGGTCAACGGAAAGCCCGTGGAGTTCAAAGGTACTCAACCGCACACCATCGTCGGCCGCGTCATGGTTCCAGTTCGCGGCGTGTTCGAAGCCATAGGCGCTTATGTGGAGTACAACCCCGTAAACCACCGCGTCACCGCTCGACGGGCAAACGAAGAAATCGACCTGGGCCTCGGCGACAAGTTGGCCCACCGAAACGGCGCTGAAATAGAACTAGACGTCGCACCCCTTACCATTGAGGGTCGCATGATGGTCCCCCTCAGGTTCATCGCCGAATCGCTCGGAGCCACAGTGGACTACGTCAAGGACACAAGAACCGTCGAAATTACGACGAACGAGAATATTCCTGGAGTGAAGCAACCGCCCAGGTAAAAAGCGCCCACCCGGTGAGAAAGCAAACGCCCCCTATCGGAGTGATCGCACCCAACCAGCTAACTCCCGAGAGAGCCAAGGCGTAGAGGCTGCCGCTGAAGATAACGATGCCCGCGAGGAATAACCATCCCGCGGGCTTCAATCGTTCTGCCTGCGGAAAAATAAGCCGCAACGTTCCGAGAACCAGCAACGCCATCGCGTGAAACATCTGATATTGGACGCCGGTCTGATAGATAGCCAAGGCTTCGTCTGAGATCGAACCCCTAAGCCCGTGCGCTCCAAATGCTCCAAACGCCACACTCAGCAGCGCCAAGACTCCTCCTAAGATCAAAAACTGTCGTCCCACTCCCCGATTATGAGACCCTTACGACGCGACAAATAGTAAAGGCGGGCCATCCGTCTGAATGACCCGCCTCAAAATCGATTGAAGTTACTTCTTTCGATCGCTCTTAACGGTAAAGGTCTCACCGTTGTTACTGTATTGAATCGTCCAAGTTCCGTTACCCCCCACAACTCCCAGCTTCTTCTGCTGGTCCGGGGTTAGATCGCTCCAATAGAGGAAGCCCTGCTTTTTGTTCTTCTCCCGCTGAGCCGGCGTCAGGCTCTTCGCCACGCTCTTCAGATCTTGCCCCTGATGAGAGAAGACGAACGATCGCTCTTCTGGCATGCTGAACTTGAATGAATCGTCAAATCCATGGAAGTCCTTCAGATCCTTATCGGTCTTCATCCTCATTTCGAGGTCTTCCATCATTTTTTCATGGGCCTTCATCTTCTCGGCGAAAGCTTTGTTGTCGAAAGCTTTCGCTCTAAATTTCTCCCCAAACGCCTTCTGTTCGAGAGCTTGAGCCTTCATCTTCTTCGCAAATTCGCTATCCGGCCCAAACTTCTTTTGCATTTCCTTCGCGAATTCGCTGTTCTCACCGAACTGCTTTTCCATTCGCTTGGCAAACTCGCTATCGGCGCCGAATTTCTTCTCGAGGTCTTTCGCTAATTGCTCCATGTTCTGAGACTTAAACTCGAAGTTCATCGGAGGCATAGCGGGCATCCCTGGCATAGCAGGCATAGCGGGCATTTCACGGACCACACCTTGCTTATCCGCGTAGAAAGAGGGCTCGGAGCGGAAAACGTAAACGGTGTCGTTCTGAGTCCAACTGCCACCCAGAGCGCTTCCAATAGCCCGAACCGCCGCATCCAACGGAACGTTATTCAAGTTCAGATTGATCTTCGCATCCTTAGAGAGACCCGTCGTAACGAAGCTGACCCCTTGGTTGCTGAGCCAATCGAGGACCTCGGAAACAGACGCATCCTTGAATCGAACGCTGATTTGCTTTTGGAAAACGGCATTGGAGCTAGAAACCGTACCGGTTCCCGTCGCGATGATCTCCGGTTCATTCGTCAGAATCGGCCGAACGCCCGGATACTGGAAGCTGGGGTCTTGAGTTACAATCCCGGCTCCAAAGACCGCCGAAGTCAATCCTAGTATCGTTTTCACATCCATTTCTGCAATCTCCTACTCTTTCACACACCAGAACGCTGAGCGCTCACACGGCATACGAACGTGGCCGCAATATTAGTTCCAACATTCGCAAATTTGTGCAATTTCCAATCACTGTAAGGCATGGGAGCGTCAAGCGGAAGAAAGAAGGCCCCTAGACCTATTTGCGTTTGAGCCAAAGGCCGCGAAGTCGCTTCTGCTCTGCCGTTGCCCCCTCAAGTTCCTGAATTACCTGTTCCTCAACGTCCTTGGAACCCAGCTTGTACTTCAGTTCCACGGTTTCCGAGCCGCGCTTGACGGAAACGGTAACCGTTTCGCCTGGCTTCAAGCCCTCCATTGCGTCCATTTGAGCTTTCTGAAGTTTCGCTACGGTGTCGCCGGTCGTCGGCCTTCCATTGATCGCCACCACCAAGTCGCCTGCCTTGTATAGCGCTTCCGCATCGCCCCGCGCACCCCTGGTGTTTAAGGCTTTGTCTTCGCGAGATGGACCTAAGTTGACCAGCAGGTCGGCGTCTTGACGCGTTCGGCTGACCAGTTGCAGCCCAACCTTCGCAAGCTGTTCCTCGATCGGCAATTCGCCCGCCTTCATGATCACCCGATCGTAGAAGGGACCCAGCTTATCTCCGCCGAATCGCACGCACTGCTTTCGGATCTCATCCTCTTCGAACCCCGGCTTGCTGTCCTTGCACAAGTTCCAAAGCGCATACTCTACGTCGTCCAAGTTCCTCTTGCCCTTGGACTCGGCTAGGATTTCGATGTCCAGGCACATTCCTGCCAGCCAGCCGGTGTCGTAATAACTCACTTGAAAGCCCGTGCTGTTTCCTCGACCGTTCGCCGCGTCGCCCACGCGGTAACTGGCCTGATAGGGACTCACTTCTAGCCGTCCGGGTTTGCTCCGCTGACCGCGAACGTTCCCAACTAACGTCTCGAAATACTCGTTCTGGTTAGTCCAACCGTACCGATGAAGCAACGTGTGAGCGTAGTAGTCCGTCACGCCCTCCAACCACCAGAGCGCGCCCGTCTTTGGCAAGACGTTGTAATCGAAGGGACCCAGAGGTTTGGATCGAATGCGCTTCACGTTCCAAAGGTGGAAAAACTCGTGGCTGCAAACCCCAACGGCCCGCGGCCCCACGCCACTGGCCAAGCCGATCTGAGTGCTGTTCAGATGCTCCAACCCGCCCGCGCCGTCATATCGGTCGGTGGTAGAGAAGTGCCACACGTAGCGCTTGTAGGGAATCCCTTTCATGAAGTCCGTTTGCATCGTGCTGACGAACTTACAAGCCTTAATGATGGCGTCCGCATCCACTTCGTCCTTGGCCGCACCGTAAAGGGCAATGAGGTGATCCCGGCCCTTTACCTCGTACCGGAGCTCACGAATATCTCCTAGAGTCACCGGTGAATCCGCTAACACGTCGTAGTCCGGCGCCACAAACTCATGGCCCGAGGAACCGACGGGATCGAGCCCCGTCGCAATCTTCCAACTACCCGGAACTCTAAGATCGAGACGGCAGGACTCGGCTTTCCGATCCACGACATAGAAATAGGTGGGCGGCCCGCTGTAATTGCCAGAGCCGGCGCTGAACCGGAACGGAACCGAGTAGCGAACTGTCACCTTACGGTCGGGAGCCTGGTCGATCGACCACGTGTTATCGTTCTCCTGCTTAAAGTCAACGGATTTGCCCGCGCCATCCGTTACCGCCAGCCCCTGAACGTTCTTGGCAGGCATCGAAAGCACATAGGCGCCTGGCGCCCAGTTGGGCATTTGAATCTTAACTGGTCCCTTTGCGTCAAATCGCATCTCCACCTGGAGTCGGTCTCCTCCTTCCGTAGCGGTCACGGAGTAGCGAATTTCAGCGTGGGTAACTGCGGCGAGGGCGGCTAATGCCAGGGCCGTCGTGAATCGAGATCGAACGATCATGTCGCCATCCTACGACAAAACCCAAATCGAAAGGAACCCCTAAAACAAGAAGCCCCTCTCCAATCCTGGAGAGGGGCTTCGCAAGCCAGAGACCTACTTGGAAGAAGCCATATCCGCGCTTTCATGAGGCTTCTGGGTGTTCACCACCCCTTGTTCCTCGCGTCGCCGCCGTCGTCGCACCAGAGCCTCTCGGGCAAAGTGAAGGTGCTCTAATGCTTCAGCGTTCTCGGCACATGCCAAATCGCGGCCTTGAAAGTCCAGAAGCTTTTCGACCAATACGTCGATCACGTCTTCCAGACGGCATCCGTTGATGCCCACTTCGTTAGGATGTCCGTGCTGGAAAACGATACTGACAAATGGTTTTTGAACCAATGCCTCGCTTCCATCCAAACTCCTAAATTTCTCCATATTCTCACTCATTCGTGAACCTCCCTCGTGTGTGGTCGGAGAGCCGCGCACGGCTCATCAAAGCGTTATCGCCTATTGTCCCTTTACTATATACGCCGAATGGGGGCGCCGCCGTTCTCAGTAGCCCGGCACAATGTAAACGGGAACCCGCTCTTCTCCGGCTCGACGGCCGTTCATAATGACGTCCAGCCGATAGTCGCCTGCTTTCTCCAAACGAATGGGAGGAACCGCAATCTGGGCAAAGAGCTTGATAGGAATGGCCCCTGCCTGCGGCTGGGGGACTTCTCCCTTTAGGTTAGCATGAAACAACTGCTTGGCATCGGGATCGACTAAGTGAACGTCCACCGCCCAAGGCGTCCCCACCTCATCCGCCTCAAACTCCACCTGTACGCAGATGAAGAAGGCGGGATGATCCAAAGGCAAACCCGGAAGGCGAATGTCGTCGAATATGCCCACCATGCTGTGTCGTTGATTCTCAAGCTTGCAGGCATATTCGCATAGCTTCGCCAACAGAAGTTTCATAGGCTCAGGGTACCGATTTTATGCCGTAAGATAATCGAACCATGATGAAACGACAGATTGCGGTCGCGATCCTCCTTGCCCTTGCGGCTTTCGGTATCTGCTCTGAACCTACCGCCGACCAAGTGCTCCAAAAGGCGATGGCCGAAGCGAAAGGTTCTAAGAAGAACGTAATGGTTATCTTCCACGCCTCGTGGTGTGGATGGTGCAAGAAGCTTGACGAGTTTTTGGCCGAGCCTAAAATGGGCAAGCTGATCAAGAAATCGTATGTCGTCGTGCACCTAGACGTCTTGGAATCGCCTGAAAAGAAGGCCCTGGAGAATGCTGGCGGCCTCAAATACATGGAGACATTCGATGGCGCGAAGGCTGGACTGCCTTTCACTGCAATCGTGAATCCAGAAGGGAGGATGCTCATCAATTCCAATCGCGGTGAGAAGAAAGAGAATATCGGCTATCCCGCCGCCCCGGAAGAAGTTGGCCACTTTATCGAAATGCTCAAGAAGACCGCGCCCAAAATCTCTGACAAAGAACGCGATGAGATCAAATCCTGGCTGGAAGCTCACGCGCCTCACTAAACTGCTAAGGCAACGGTGCCCCGACGCCAAGAGTATCCCAACACGCCAAGTTCGGCGAGTTGGGATACCGTTAACGCGACGCAGCTGGTGACGATGCCAGGCCACCTCATTCCCACGCCGACGAAGAGCAGGAGAATCAGGCAGGTAACCGAGACGCCCATTGCCGCTAACCTTGAAACAGTCAGGTGGTGTGCCGCCAGCATCCCCCTTAAGTAGGACTGCATTGCCCCTATCAATGGGAGGAAGCAACTCAGCAACATCGCCAAATGAGCGGTCTTGATGATCTGAACGTCAGATACGCCCAGAAGGGTATGAAAGAAAAACACGTCGAGGCGGGAAAGCGAAGTTAGGGCCATAACACTGGTCGTGCCTAACCCAATGTAAAGGCAAAACCGCTTGAGTTTAAGCGAAGACGCCGCATCTCGGTATAGGGTTATCACTACCTCCGGCAACGCAAAGACGATCGTTCGGTGTAACCAAATGAGGGTCGAAGCCACCTGAAAGGCGCCCAGAGCCAAGATGCTGTGGGGACTCCTGGCCAGGGCAGTTGAGACCATTGGCTGCCCCAGAAGGGTCACCATCGTGGTTAAAGAAAGAGGAAGGTGAAAGTGAGCGAGGAACCTCTGGCTAAGGGGGCGCAATCCAGGCTCATCGAAAGCAAGACTACTGGCCACCGTGGGGCGGCTTGCCCAATGAGCGAACCCCGCTTCCGCCGCCACGGCGCAGACGAGCCCAATGGAGACCACCATGATGCTGGACAAACTACCGAGGAAGTAAAGGCCACCCGCCACTAAGGCCATGGTGGTCATTCGCACCGCGGTTCCCATTCCAATAAGCCGGGTTTGACCGTTGCGAATCATTAGGCCCTGCAGATATCTTCGCCATCCAATGAGGGCGCTCCAGGGGATCATCACGATTAATCCTGGTCGCGCCACTTCGGACACCCTCGGATCGAGCCCGATCACATGCTCAGTTAACAGCCAGTAAAGTGGAGTCGCCGCCACCAGCGCGTGAACCACCGTCACGACCGCCATGATCTTCCACACGAACCGACTGAGTTCCACATAGTGTTGGCGATCCTTCCCGAGGGTCGTTGCCGTCGTCAGGAGGTCGATTACAGGACTCTCGATCCAAAGCGATACGGCCATGAGGGGTTGAAACGCCGCAATGCTGATATCGGCGTTTGCCATGCGAGAAATAACGCTCATCGCAATCGGCGATTCAATGGCCATAAAGAGCCATGACAACGCAAGGGGAAGATAGAAACGAAAAATGTGGCTGTTCGAAAGTCCGGAGCTTTCGACAGTAAGGTCTTCAGACAAGAGTTAGATTTTACCGGCGAAGGAGGAAAGTCTCGGAACTAACTATAGTGGGTTTGAGCAACGGCAAGACAGGTCAAGAGTCTGTCACGGCCCTGTCACGGTGAAAGGGAAGCATAAAGCGAGCTAGTCGAAAGACTGCCTTCTCAGGGAGCTCACTCCACCCCCTTTGAGCTCCCCTTTTTTCCTCTAACTTTGACGGAAACGCCTTGATCTACCCAGGAGAAAAACCACTTAGCGGCGTTGTTGTCGTACATAGGCAGACGTATGCATCCATGCGAGCCCGGCGTGGACAAGGTCAGTTCCGACCCATGGATAAAGTAATTGCCTTTAAGATGCACGCTAAAGGGCATCTTAGAGCCATAGATGCTGGAGATGTGCATGGTCTCCTTCTTGCCCGTGATGTAATCGCCCGGGGGAGTGTCCTTTAGTTCTCGACCGCTGCTGATCGGCGAGTGAAGCACGACCATCTTGCCCTGCCAAGCCCAAATCTCTTGTTTGTTGAGATCCACAAAGACGCGCTTTTTCCCGACTTCGACTCCGTAAGCGTTCGTCTTTTCGACAGGCATGAGAATGGCTCCGGAAAACAGTCGAGGATAGTCGACGCTCAGATCCTGGCCACCCAGCTTTGCCAGATCGGTGACGCTGTCGTATTCAAACCGACGTCCAGTGGCATTTGCGACCGAACGGGCGCTCACATAAACTTGTCCGGGCCGATCCGCGAAGGTGATGCCCTCCAGAGTCGGGCTCCATAGGGAACCCAAGAGACCGTAAATCACACCCTGATTATAGGCGCACGGCGGCTTTGCGAGGGAATTCGGGCCGGTTGAGCATCGCCGCTGCCTTGCCCACGTGGCGTTGATTGTGAAGAACCACCATCTGGATCGCATCGCCAAATTTAAGCTTGACCAACTTGGCAAACGGCGAGGAGAATCGTTGGGTCAGGTCTTTACCTTGCGCAGCCTCCAACGCCCGGTCAAATCGATCCTGAAGCTCTAAATATTCCTTGACGATTTCAGAGTTGATCTTGCCACTTGAAGGGATGAGCGGCTTGGGTACCGGGGCATTCATCGTTGAATGGGGACCCACCGCCTTAAACATGAACTTGCCCCAAAAGCCGGGAGCATAGTGCTTCCTCTTTTCGCCGGATGTGGCGGCGAGGTGTTCGATAATCGCAACGTATTGCCGGTTGGTAAGAACCATATGGTGAAACTGTTGCCCAATGCTCCAGGTGTTATCGTCGGGCCGCCAGTTCAATTGGTCGTCATCCAATCCCAGAAGTAAGTCCTTAACCTGCTCATTGGTGATCACTGAGGCATTACTCATTTGGCTAAGCAACGTTGCGTTATCCATATTTCCTCTCTACGACTGAATCTGTTTTCGATTCTATGACACTTTTTTGCCATAGGTCCATATTCCCCTGAAACCGAGAAAGTGATCGCAACGTGATATCATATCGATGTCACAGGAGAATCAGATGATTCAAGAAAGAGAAAAGCGTGGTTTGCCGGGCTTGTTAATGGTGTTTGTGGTGTTGGCGATGTATGCCTACGCCGGTTGGATGATCTACGGTTTTACGCAGTTGGGGCCGAATCCACAAGGAATAACCGGAAAGGTCATTCTGTGTGGAGCGCTGTTTATCCTGGCCGCGTTTATGATGGGGGGCTTCTTCGTCATCGAGCCGAACGGCAGCAAGGTGCTGCTCCTGTTCGGTAAGTACGTCGGCACGGTCAAAGAAAGTGGGTTCTTTTGGGCCAATCCGTTCTATAGCAAGCGAAACGTCTCGTTGAGGGCTCAGACCTTAAATGGTCAACGGCTCAAGGTGAACGATCAAGTCGGAAACCCGGTCGAGATTGCAGCTGTGGTCGTCTGGCAAGTAGTGGACACCTACAAAGCCAGTTTTGACGTGGAAAACTACGAGGACTTTGTAGCGATCCAAAGTGAAACGGCGCTTCGACACTCGGCGAGCAGCTACCCATACGATGGCGATGAGGGGCAGATTTCGTTGATGCGGAACACAGCGGAAATCAGTGAGCATCTTCAGGAAGAACTCAACGAGCGACTGGCGCGCTCAGGAGTGAAGATCCTAGAGGCTCGATTGTCTCACTTGGCCTACGCACAGGAGATTGCGGGCGTCATGTTGCGAAAGCAGCAGGCCGCCGCGGTCATCGCCGCCCGTCAACGCATCGTGGATGGTGCGGTGAGCATGGTTCAGATGGCGCTCGAGCATCTTGAAAAAGACAAGATCGTGGATCTGGACGAAGAGCGCAAAGCTGCCATGGTGTCGAATCTGATGCTGGTCCTCTGCAGCGAGACCAACGTTCAGCCGGTCGTGAACACGGGGACGCTCTATCCAGGCTAATGGCGGAGCGTAAATCATTCCCGCTGAGAATCAGCCCCGATTTGTGGGAGGACCTCCAGCGAATGGCTAATGAGGAATTTCGATCTGTAAACGCACAGATCGAATTCCTCTTGCGTGAAGCCGTAAAGCAACGCCGAAAAAAGATCGAGGAAAAGAACGGCGATTAACTTCCTTTCTTTCCCAGCCGCTTTGCCTGGTTGGCGAGAATTTGAAGCTTCCGGTCTTGTTCCGCTTTAACATAGGCAGTTATCCGATAATCGGAAGTGAGCGAGTAGGGCATCTGGAGAGTGAACTGGCTTGATTGTCCCACGATTTTAAAGGGCTCAAATTTGATGGCACGAGAAACGCGCGTCGCGTCTTCCTTTTGAAGAGCCTCAATGATCATCTCTCCGGGATAGGTGGCGCTATCCTGCACGTTCACAGGCTTTACCATGAGATTGAGCATCCGAGCCAAACCTGCCTTGATGGAATCTTCGGTGAGTTCTTGGCCACTGCCTTCACCGTCGATTTGATACTCCCTAAAGGTAGCGGAGACTCCTTTGGGAATGTCTTTCTCGACTTGGGCGCTGCCAAGGGTAGTAGTTCCAGCGTCCGCCGCTACTTCTACCGCAGCCGTACCGTTCCCGGCAATGGCTGGCGTGGGAGGGATCGCAAAATCAACCGGCGCTTCGGGAGCTGAAACCCAAGGTGCCGAATGATTTCGGCCGTTCTTTAAGCCCACTTTGTAGGCCATAACGACTCCGAATGCCAGAAAAGCAAGCCAAAAAGCGACCGCTCCTGCCATCAACCACCGGTTCCGAATGCGGCGCTTCGTCTCGTTAGGCGTGACCGGTGGTAAGTGGCGCGTGGCACGGACTTCTTTGAGCATGGACTCAATGTCAGAAGGGGAGGCGGCAATAGCTTCCGCCAGATCGTTGACGGAGGTCCGGGCTCGTAAGGCATCGGTCTCGCTTTGCCGCTTGGCCCAAAGCTCCAATACGGCTTCCGTCTCCTCGGGAGACATCGAAATTGATTGAAATTCCTGAGCGCCAACTGTCATGTCGCAATAACCCAAATGCATATTACGACGGTCCAATGTGAACCTGGGGTCTTGGGCCTAACGAAAGTGAGAATGCTGGTGCCAAGAAGTGGCGATAAGATATCGATGCGATGAGTTTTTTGAAGAAACTGTTTGGTGGAGGGGAAGAAAAATCCGACCCACTACAGAAGCTCGGGATCAATCTGAACGAAATGGTTCAGAAGGCACAAGATGCCAGCGCCGTCCACGTTGAAATACAAACGGTGACTGCAAGCGACTACATGACCATGGCGAGCGCCATCACCGGCGCCAATAGAGAACCTCGGACCACATTTGTGAAGAAGACGACCTGTCACAACTGTGGTGGCGCAAAAACCTTGGCCCCTAAAACCGCCTATGTTTATTGCGACTTCTGCGGCAGCCTGACTGACTACGACTTTCAGAAGGCGTGCGAGAATCCTCAATCGGCGATGCCAGGCCCCGCATACGAGCAATTGGTGAGAAGTCTCCAGGCGGATATTGAAGCCGCTAAGAAGACCGATGACGCAGTGAAATTCAAAGAAATCCAGCGGCAGCTTTACGGTAAGTGGGTTGAGCTTTGTCCCAACGCGAACTCCCCTCGCGCGAAGAATGACGAGGAATACCGAAACCAACTGGTTGAATACATGGCTGAGATGGCTACAATCAACGAGTTTGATCCTACGTACCGGCAATTCGCCGACCAGGTGAATCGTCAGACACGGGCAATCCAATGGAGTGGGACATTTCCCCGCCCCGTAGCCTCAGGTGAAACGTTTTGGCCGTTATTCGAGACCGTATCGAAGCAACTCGATTTCAGCTTTGATCTTATGCGCGATCGCGGCGTGATTGAACGTCATCCCGATCAAGCTCCCGAATCGCTTCAGCGCCGTATGGCGGCTTCGATGTTCTGCCAGGGCTGGCTTCCTTGCCTGGGTGAAGAAGACTCAGAGAGGATGATTCGAGAAAGTGGATTGAAAGGTGAGTACAGCAAGCTTGAGCCGAAGGAAACCACCCTTCGACATTGCGGCTCGTGCGGTGGCGACCTCCAAGTTCTTTCCGGAGCAAAAGCCGTGCTATGCGAAGATTGTGGAATCCGCATCGATGTTTCTGCGGATGAGGTGAATTGCGCCAACTGCGGAGGACTCATCAGCTTCCCAATGGGAAAGAACCGGACGACCTGCCCGTTTTGCAAAGCGGAAGCCCAAAGGATGTCCTGGTAGTCCAAATGAAATGGACTAATCCCTCCGATTCTCTCGCTTAAAGAACTCCACAATTGCCTGAGAGGCCATTGTGGGGTACTCATGCGACCCTGGATAGATCATGACTCCTAGGTCCGCGGCGCCATGGTAAAGGCTCATCTGACCGATCTTCGTTTCCTTTCCCGATATGCCGTTCACGCGTTTCAGGAATTCAATGGAGCGCTGCTGACCCTCGAAGGGAACCATCGTGTCCTTTTCGCCGGCGATCACAAGGGCGGGCAGAGGCTTGAGTGATTCCGCAACTTTTTCGAGGGTTCCCGCGACGATCGATACCGCCGCCAACTTATCCCGTCGCGCCGCCCAGAGGACATAGGTGAAGTAAGCGCCGTTGGAATGCCCCATCGCGTAGGTGCGACGAGTATCGACGCCGAACTCTTTCGCGAAGGATGTGTACATGGAGTCGAAGAAATGGAGATCCCGGTCATTCTCCATGCCTACCGACTTCTGCCAGCCAGGCAAGAATCCTCGACGATCGGCTTCGGTCTTTGTACGCAATCCCTGTGGGTAGACCACAACCGCTTCCGGCCAAAGTTGGTGGATGAGGAAATGCCGAGAAGAAAATCGAGCGGTCCCGCCGTGCCCATGAAAGCCAAACACCAAGGGCGGATGCGCGGTCTTTACCGAGGGTGCATAAACCAACGCCGTCCTTTCCACCCCATCGACCTTAAAAGTTCGAGTCTCGGGTTCTGATGCCGCCGACGATAGGGAGGCCAAAAAGATCGCAACGGAAACCATATCACGTTAAACGACGCCACCCCAATCAAGTTCAGCCGCCCAACTCCCAAAAGCCCAACGCCTAAGGCCCACTCCCAAGCACTTTCTCCACTTCTCCCAATGGTTTTCGGCCAAGCGCTTTTCGCATCGTATCGTTAAAGCCGACGGAATCGACTTCCGCCAGCGTCCGTCCGTGATACTGCGTTCCCACACGTTGGAGATAGCCTCCATATTCAAGCATCCTATCGTAGGATAGGGCCGCCAGTTGCCGACCAATTGCCGGATCCAAAAGCGTGGCGCAAAGCGCCAGTTCGTGCGCCAACGCGAAATCGTCCCACCAGCAGCCGTGCTGCATGATCAGCGCCGCATCCTGATAGTCTTGCGCCGTCATGATCTTAATGTCCGCGAGCATGGATCGAAGACGGGCTCGGCGAGCGTCGTCCTCGCGACTGATCGCAATCAATTGCTCTTGAGTCAATTTCGACCAATCCCCCTGACGGACCTTTTGGTCCTCTTCCACCAATCTTCGGAGTTCGTCATTGCCCTCCAAGTTCTTGACTAACTTTCTCGCTTCCTCGGGATTGAGGAGCACGGTTTGGACGCAGGTCACCGGCGCCTGGACCTTGTACTTATCCGCTTGCAGACCTTCCAAGGCTTTCTGAGTTCCAAAATGTTGCCGACGACCTGTGCTCATCAAGAACTGATCCCAACTGGACGCGATGGCCCTCGCCGCTTCGTCATTGCCAAGGGCCATTGCCGTAAGAGTCAACTCATATCGAAGGCGGCATTCTGAAAGCCCTCCTCGGTCGTACTGAACTAGCCTTGCCGCCGTCATAAAGTCTTCAGAAGACTTCAAGGTGTCCGCTGTGACGATTTTAAGAATTTCGCCATTGACCGCCGCGAGCTTTGCCCCCTTTTCCATGCTCCACTCGCCGCTACTTTGAAGCGACTTCACCGTGTTTTCCAATTCGGAAAGAGACCCCACCTGACCCACCGCCATCGACCAGGTCAGAGATGTCGTTAAGATAAAGAATTGGTACAGTCTCATTTTCGCCTCTATAGGTAACCAATCGATCATAGGGTATCCCATAGATCGGTATGCTAAGAGGGATCATGCCAAGTTCGATCACGATGACCCCCGAGGGACTCCACGTCCCCAACGATCCCATCATTCCGTTCATCGAAGGCGACGGCACCGGCCCCGACATCTGGGCCGCCAGCGTCCGAGTTTTCGATGCGGCCGTAGAAAAAGCATACGGCGGTTCGCGGAAAGTTGAGTGGAAAGAAGTTTTAGCCGGCGAGAAAGCCTATAACCAAGCCGGCAACTGGCTCCCCGACGACACTCTAGAAGCATTCAAAGCCCACCTCGTCGGTATCAAAGGCCCCCTCACCACCCCGGTCGGTGGCGGCATCCGGTCCTTGAATGTAGCCCTTCGCCAAATTCTAGACCTCTACGTCTGCCTCCGCCCCGTCCGCTGGTTCGAAGGCGTCCCATCTCCAGTAAAGGATCCTGGCGCGGTGGACATGGTGATTTTCCGAGAGAACACGGAAGACATCTATGCCGGTATCGAATTCCAAGAGGGTACGGAGGACGCTAAGAAGTTCTCTAAGCTTATTGAAGAGAATTTCCCCGACCGGTTTAAGAAAGTTCGATTCCCAGCCACCGCTGGCTTCGGCATCAAGCCCGTCTCCCAAGAGGGGACCGAGCGACTGGTGAAGGCTGCCATCGAGTACGCCATCCAAACCGGCCGAAAGAGCGTTACCCTCGTTCACAAGGGCAACATCATGAAGTTCACGGAAGGCGCCTTCCGTGACTGGGGCTACGAAACTGCTGCCAAGCTATTCGGTGGTAAAGAAATCGATGGCGGCCCCTGGCAGGAACTACCAAACGGCATCGTCATCAAAGACGCCATCGCCGACGCCTTCCTCCAACAGATTCTGCTCCGTCCAAAGGAATACGAAGTCATCGCCACTCTAAACCTCAATGGTGACTACATTAGCGACGCCCTCGCCGCTCAGGTCGGCGGCATCGGAATCGCCCCCGGCGGAAACGTGAACTACAACACGGGGCACGCCATCTTCGAAGCCACCCACGGAACCGCGCCGAAGTACGCCGGCCTTGACAAGGTCAATCCTTCGTCGGTGATTCTGAGCGGCGAGATGATGTTCCGCTATATGGGCTGGACCGAAGTTGCCGATCTCATTCTAAAGGGTGTAGATGGCGCCATCGGATCGAAGAAGGTCACCTACGACTTTGCCCGATTGATGGAAGGCGCCACCGAGATCAAGTGCTCGGAGTTCGGCGACAACATCGTCGCTCACATGGGCTGATAGCAAGCAACTTACCGGGAGCGCAATGAACGCTCCCGGTATCTATCGTCTTAGTTTCTTCCGAACAACCATCCAGACGACCAAGAAAGCCGCCAATCCCAGAACGACCGGCCACCCCACAATCGGTCCCGTCTCACGATCTCTGGGCTCATTCGAGTTGTCAGCCCGTCTTTCTTGAGGCGCCGAAGGGTGAGTTACCATCTGCGGTGCGGACCGTAAGTTCAGATTAATCGTAACCTTCGGCTGAGTGGCTCCCGCCCCTTGTTTGAGTTTTTCTTGAGATGGGGTTTTCAGAGCAAGGCTTTCTTTCTTAAACCCGCCTTCGTCTTTCATCGTGGATGGCGTCTCCAAACCCCCTTGACTCGCCATTGCTGGTTTCTTGCCCAGGGCCCTTAGTCGAGTGAGGCCATCGACTACCCGATTCGAGGGAATCTGGAGTCTCATGTTAGCGGTAGTCTCTTCGTCGGATAATCGGTACGCTTCATCCGATTCGACTTTTCCTCTAAGATCGTTAGCGATCTCACGGGCCTTTACTTGAGCTTTAGGGACATCCTCTACCTCCAGTTCAAGATGAGTAACTTGATCGGCATAAGGGGCTCCCAGCATCTGTGGCGAGGGACTCATTGGCCTTTCTGGAACTCGTGCCGACTTGGCCGTTGATACCTTTTGTCCGGTGTTGACTTGATTGTCGAAGAACACATCACTCTTTTGTGTTTTCTCACCGGGAGAAACGCTCTTTTCTCTTGATAGCTGTGAAGAGGCCGTGCCGACCGCATCACCAGGAGCGGAGGCGACGGCATCCGATGATTCACCAGAAGCAGAGAATCTCGATGCAATCTTTGAGAACTCAGGCGTGGAAGAAATCTTCAAAAAGAAGGCGATGAACACCACGGTGGCAAGCCCCCAGCCAACCATAGGGGAGGCGAACCATGGCAGTTTACGACGACCCTTCGAAAGAGCTTGAAGTGTGCTTTCGAGGCCCGTCGGCAGAGGTTGCCAAGCTTCCTCGCGTACCAGCCGCGAAACCTGGCGAATCTCAATTACCTCAGCCTGAAGAGCCGGGTCGGACTCGATCGCTTTGAGGACTTCGATTCGCCTTTCTTCCGGTAGCTCGTTATCTACAAATGCCTTGAGATCTTCTCTTATATTCATCGCGTGACCTCCACCTGACCAGAAAGCGATTTGCGGAGGTTTGCAAAGGCATGGTGCAATCTGGATTTTACAGTTCCCACGGGAATTCCAAGTACGAGAGCAGCTTCTTCATAGCTCAGACCCTCGACTTCGTGCAAGAGAACGACTTCACGGTGTTCGCTACTCAGTCGAGAAAGCGCCTCTTGGAGGGCATGTCGATTGATGATTGTCTCTTCATGATGCTCGGCCGAGCCTGATTCGATCAGTTCGATAGTTGGTGGCTGACACCTCCTCTTTCGAGACATTCGTCGACATTCGTTGTTCGCAATACCCAATAGCCAGGTTTTGAGGGAGGAAGCGCCTTTGAACTTGGCAAGGGCCTTTTGTGCAGTCAAGAATGTTTCCTGTGCCGTATCCGCCGCCGCCTCCATTCCCACCCTTCGTGCACAGAATCGAAACACGAGGTCATAGTGTTCTCGCGCGATCGTGGCAATGTCGTGGTAGTCCCGAGGATTCCCCATTTCAAATGTTGTTAGCATTGTGATCGTTGAAGGGTGAGTGTTGCCCGGAACAAAAATCGTTCATTCCATCAAAAGAGATTGAACAATTGGACGATCGTTACACACAGAAAAGGGAAGCCATGAAACGGAATCTGGAACTGCTTAATCAAGTAACGGTCGCTAAGCCATGTCCGGCCAATTGGGATGAGATGAAAGGCAATGATCAGGTGCGCCACTGTTCCCAGTGCCGACTCAACGTCTACAACCTTTCAGAGATGAACTCGAACGAGGCATACGACTTCATTCAGCAAGCGGAAGGAAGGGTCTGCGTACGGCTGTATAAACGACCCGATGGCACGCTGATTACTCGAGACTGTCCTAAAGGAGTTCGGGCATTCCGTAGAAAGGTTGTGCGTCAGTTCGCACTTGCTTCGTCCTTTGTACTTTCGGCCATCGGATGCGGGCAGGTTGGTGAGCGATTGAAGGAAGATTTTGGGATCAGCTCACCTCCAATCGCTACAGGGAAGATGGTTGTGGCGGGAGCCGTTGCTTGTCCTCCTATGCCACCAACTTCGACGAGCACCAAGACAAATTCAACTGCTAAGTCCACCCAATCACCGACTCCGAAGTCCAAGTCGTAGACTCAAACCTGAATCCACCCAGCCGCATGGGATGGGTGGATTGGATCTAGTCTTTGTATGGGTCTACCACTTCGCTTCCCGCCATCGCCACGCCGATAGGCTGGAGGCGATGGAGAACCTTGATGGTGTCTCCGTGGAAGCTCAGAACTTCATCCAGAGACTTGTAAACCTCAGGCGCTTCATCGGGACCTCCTCCGCGAAGCTCGATCCCGAGTTCCATCATTCGGAGTTGGACCGCTTCCCAGTCGACGAGTCCTTTGGACACGCGGTGGGGAACACCCTTGATCCACTTTTGCTTTCCGGCGGCTTGAGTTCGACTCATGACTCGTCCGGCGCCGTGAACCGTGGAGTAAAGGCCTTCACGTGACTCGGGGGTTTCAACTCCCTCCAAGATCACCGATGTTCCACCCATGGTGGATCCGACAAATCCCTTTTGACCAGGGAAGGCCGGTGTACAACCTTTTCGGACAACCCAGACCTTCTCGCCAAAATGCTCTTCCAGCCATGCGAAGTTATGGTGGTTATGAATCTCTTCGACCGCTCTCGCGCCGATGATTTCCAAAACCTTGATCACAACCATATCACGTCCGGCATAGGCGTAGTCACCAGCAAGGTTCATGGCTTCGATGTAGTCCTGACCAAGCGTTGTGTCGATCCGAATCAGGGTTGGTTCGGCATCCATGCTGTCATTCCCAGCCTTATCATCGAAGTTGCGATTCTTCGCTAGGTTCAAGAATCCCGTGGCTGTCCGATGTCCGAATCCTCTCGAGCCAAAGTGGACCCCGATCCACAAACGACCTTGCTCGTCTTTAAACAAGTCCACATAGTGGTTACCCGATCCCACCGTTCCTAACTGGTTCGATGCCATCTGCAGCATCTTTCTTTGCGGGCGGAACTCGGCCTTGAAGATCTTCTCCAAGACTTCGTGGTCTACCGGTTCTGGGTTCGGACGCCCAACTCCAAAGCCGATTAAGCGCTCTATGTCGTCCATCACCGTTTTTACATCGATCTGGTCGGCCATGACGTCGGTCAAGACTGCTTTGTTTCCACATGCAATGTCGTATCCGACACCGCTCGGAGAAATGTAAGCAGCGTAGGCCACGGCTCCGCCAATCGGTTGAGAGTAGCCGGGGTGATGGTCAGCACAAAGAACGGCGAAGCGGGCTTGCTCAGCGCACCTTTCAAGTTGTTGTTTAGCCCTTTCGTCCACTGGGCCAAAGGATTTGATTTTCATTGGATCCTCCGTGAGCTATCGGCAGTTGCCCAAGATGCCGATGCAGAACATAAGAGACGGGTTCGCTTGAGATTTGGTTTTGCCAGCGGTAAGAGAACGGGATCTTTTGCCTATTCGTTGCTTAAGGCTTTGATCCGAACCCAAGCATAAATCAACACCACGACGTCGAAGAGGAACTCAGACCCTACGAATCGCGGGCCCCCGGACCATGGATAGAGTGCCAGGCAACCGATCAATCGAATAGCGAAGACGACAAGAACGGCACGAAAAGAATGAGGCGTGGAGCGCGTCGCCAACCATGCACCAATCATTCCCAAGAGAATCATGACTATGCGAGTTGCCTCAAGCCAGAGGATGTTGCCAGGTTGAGTCACCCGAACTACGGCCGCACCAAGAACCACGAATGCCAGCACAAATGTCATCCACCCGAAGAGTCGATCAAGGAAAACATCGCCGCGGATTGGGGTGATTTCGTGTTCGTAACTACCTGCGCTCATGCCGTTTCAGATTACCGGCTCTGGGCCGTCAAGACTGGGTCACTCTGCCGGTTCAAGAGCGAAGTAGAAGGTGGCGCCTTTATTCGGCTCTCCCTCTGCCCAGATTCGACCACCGTGACGTTCCACAATTCGGTGGACGATGGCCAGCCCTATGCCCGAGCCTTCGAACTCTTGATCTCGGTGGAGACGCTGAAAGGGAAGAAATATCTTGGTGGAATATTCGGGATCGAAGCCTACTCCGTTATCTTGAACGAAGCAGACTTTTCCCTGCTGGTTGTGAGTGCGTCCAAATCGAATCGTGGTCTGCTCGTTCTTTCCAGTGAATTTCCATGCGTTTCGCAAGAGATTCTCCAGTAAAACGCGCGTGAGCCTTCTGTCTGCAGTAGCCATTACTCCGGACTCAATTTCGATCATCACATCCTTTCGATCCGCCTGCTGTCGGATTTCCCCCATGATGTCGGCGACCAAGGTTGACAGGTCAATTTCTTCCGGCTTCATCTCTCCTCTTGTCACCCGAGAAAGAACGAGCAAGTCGTCAATCAGATCGGACATCTTTCGGCAGGAAAACTTGATGCGATGAATCGCTTCCTTGCCCTCATCGTCCAGCTTTTCGCCATAGTCTTCTTCCAGGATGGCGGCATGTCCGCTGATGGCTCGAAGAGGCGCGCGGAGGTCATGTGAAACGGAATAGCTAAACGCTTCCATTTCATCGTTTGCATGCTTTAGCTCGGCGGTCCTGAGTTTGACCTGACGCTCCAGATCAGAAGTTGTGCGGGCTCTGATCTCCTGCAGTTCAAGTCGCTTTCGAATGAGCCTTAACGCAAAAAAGAATGCGGCTGTGGAGAGAACAATTCCGGCTAAAGTGCTGACTGCGTTTGTACGGACCGCACTTCGGCTGTTTGTCTGAGCATCGGACTTAAGCTTATCGACCTGCTTAGAGATTTGAGTCTTGATCGTCTCAATTTCGGCTCTAAACCGATCCATGAGCTGTTTTCCCCTACGAATCGCATCGAAGTCTACAGCGCCGGTCGGACTCCGCCTTGACGAGGCAATGGTATCGGACAACGATTGCATCCTCGCGTGAGCGATGCGCTCGATATCATTGAAGTGCTCATTTGGGAGCCCCAACTTCTGGGCAGAGTCTTGAAGGCGCTTGATGTCAGCGGGATATTTGTCAAAAGCCCGGTTGTAAGGCACTAAGAAGGCATCGTTCTTCGTTAGTAGGTAACCACGCTGTCCTGTTTCGGCATCATTCATGGTCGACATCAAGGCTTCGCACGCGACTCTGGAGTCGAGAGCTTGCACAAGATTGCGCTGGATGTCTCGCGTGTTGTCGATCGTGTGGTTCGAGATAATCCCGTTTGTGGCGAGGAAAGCGATGGACGCGATGTAGGCAATCGCCATCCCCACCTCCCACCTCAACAGCGCCGCTCGCGCGGTTCCTTGATCAAAACTCGCCATTCAATAAGTTCTCTATCAGATTCTCCTCTAAAGCTGGCCAATCCTCGATAAAATCGCAAGAGAATTGCGTATTCAGCGTGAATGGAATTCGATACCCCTCATTTTTACCAGCAAATCATTGTGGGGATTCGGAGAAGTGGCCAGAAATCAAATGGTCGCTTCACCCAGTGCAGTTAGTAACGACTTCGCAATAAAGGGAATGAGCTTTGGTTCGTTACTCTTTCCTTTGGTAAATATTGCAAAGATGTACTCGTGGTCATTTGGGAGTTTGAACCAAGCAATATCATGTCGGACAGTATCGGTATAGCCGGCCTTGGAGTGCAGGATCGTGCCTTTCGGCAGCACTTGTCCGGTGAAGGCTTTCGACTGGAAATCAGCGACGTCGGAGTCGGCGGGAATAGCTCTCAGCAACGGTTTTTTCATCCACTCCATTCGATCGGCGTCGGCAATCTGATCCAGCGCGATAAGACTCATAAGTTTTGCTGATGCATCTGAAGTGAGGGCGTTTCGATTCTCATATTTCGGGCCGAGAGATTGTCGTTCTCTACCGTATGGCCCTTCGTTCCAGGTTTTCTGGTTCACGTTGATTCCCTCAAGTCCCATCTCTTTTGCCCAGCGATTGACGGCGTTTCGTTTTTCTTGCCAAGATTTGAATTCTTTCTCGGGAAGTTCAGGCCCTCCGGTGGTTCCCGTGACCGTATCTAAAACAAGCGCCGTTGCGTCGTTGGAAGAGTCGACGATCATGTCAGTTATCCCACGCTGAAACTCCGGAGTGACGACGAGCTTCTTGTGCTGGATGAGATGGGCGGCATACGAGAGATAGAAAAGCTTCACCGTACTTGCGGGGTAGAAGGACACGCTTCCTCGAATATGTCCGAAATGGGATTCCTTTGCCTTCCGATCTATTCGAGCTATTGTGATGGCGAATTGATCATCACTAAGGTCTCTGAACTCAGCTTTGGTCTGATTCGCCACGGATGAGACAATATCATCTAGATTCGCATCAGAGTGAAATAGAGCCTGAGCGGCAAGAACGGCTATTCCGAGGAGCATGATGGCTGTTTACCCGCTTGAGGGCATTGGATTGGTTGGGGTCGGCTAGGTAAACAAGAGAAAATGAAACTGCGACTTACCGCACTCACCGTCGGCCTTTTGCTTGCTTCCAACACCTTTATGACTCTTGCCTGGTACGGGCACCTGAAGTTCGAAAATCAGCCTGTTTGGAAAGTTATTGCGGTGAGTTGGG